>Ga0307514_10004848_pt1 | contig 12239 bp, 10 predicted proteins | sample 16_EM_MG_FD_203088 | JGI IMG/M metagenome (GOLD analysis project Ga0307514, IMG submission 203088) | Populus trichocarpa ectomycorrhiza microbial communities from riparian zone in the Pacific Northwest, United States - 16_EM | ecosystem: Host-associated > Plants > Roots > Unclassified | place...
CCTCGCACCGTAGACGTCGAGCACGACGGTCTCGTCGGCCAGCCGCTCGTAGACCGCGGCGAAGTCGCCGGCCATGAGCTGGGTGCGACTGTAGAGATGCGGCTGGTGCACGGCGATGACACGACCGGAGCCGACAACGGAACGCGCGGTCTGCAGCGCAGCCTCGACCTCGGTCGGATGGTGTGCGTAGTCGTCATAGACACTGACGCCGCGAACCACCCCGTGCAGCTCGAAGCGGCGCTCGGTGCCGCCGAAGCGCTCGATGCCGCGCAGGGTGGGCGCCGGGTCGAATCCGAGGCCGACGAGAACCGCGAAGGCACCGGCAGCATTGAGCGCGTTGTGGCGGCCAGGAACGGCGAGCTGCACGGGGTAGCTCTCCCCCTGCCACTGCACGGTGAACGAGACAGGGCCGACGTCAGCGATCTCGGTGACGCGAGCATCCGCGTCCTCTGCCTCGCCGAAGGTGATCACGCGCTTATCTCCGAGCCGGGCGGTGACCCGCAGCACGCCGGCATCGTCGCTCGATGCTGCGACGAACTCGGATGCCTTCGACGCGAACTCGACGAAGGCGGCGTCAAAGGCGTCGTGGTCGCCGTAGTGGTCGAGGTGGTCGGCGTCGACGTTGGTGATGAGGGCGACAGCGGTGTCGTAGAGCAGGAACGAGCCGTCGGACTCGTCCGCCTCGACGACGAACAGGTCGCCGGTGCCAGCGGCAGCGGAGACACCGAGCGACTGGATGACGCCACCGTTGACGAAACTCGGATCCTCGCCCATTGCGAGCAGCGCCGTGATGATCATGCCCGTCGACGTCGTCTTGCCGTGCGCACCGGCGACCGCGACGAGCCGCTGCCGGTTGATGAGCCAGGCGAGCGCCTGCGAGCGGTGCAGGAGCGGAAGCCCGCGCTGTCTGGCAAGCAGGTACTCCGGGTTATCCGGCCAGAGAGCGGTCGTGTAGACGATCGCGCTTGCGTCACCGAGGTTGGCTGCGTCGTGTCCGATCGTCACGGTCGCACCGAGCTCGCGGAGGGCCTCGGTGTTGTGGTTCTCGCTGCGGTCAGAGCCGCTGACCGCGTGCCCTGCCGCTAGAAAGAGTCGGGCGATCCCGCTCATGCCGGAGCCGCCGATGCCAATGAAGTGGACGGCGCCGAGTTCGACGGGAAGCGGCTGGGAGAAGTCGGGCTTGATCATCGCAGTCGATTTTACGCGGAGGGCAGGGGCGGCTGCCGACGGAGGGCGCGATGCACGAGGGCGACCATGCGATCCGCGCCGTCGGCGACACCGACGCTCGCCGAGCGCACGGCCATCTCGGCAATCATCGCGCGATCCTGCAGCAGCGGGATGAGGGACGAGGCCACCCAGTCGGGGGTGAACGCCGCGTCATCGACTATGACCGCTCCCCCGGCCGCGATGACGTCTGCCGCGTTGAACCGCTGCTCGCCGTTCCCGACCGGGTATGGCACGAAGACGGCGGGAACGCCGACGGCGGTCAGCTCGCTCACGGTTGCAGAGCCGGAGCGCGACACGGCGAGGTCCGTAGCGGCGATCGCGAGATCCATGCGATCGCAGTAGTTCAGGAAGGTATAGCCCGCAAGACGCGGGTCGCGCACCTCTGCCTTCTCCCCCGCGATGTGCAGGATCTGCCAGCCTGCCCCGAGGATGAGCGGAGCGCTCGACGAGATCGTCGCGTTGATGCGGCGCGCGCCCGTCGACCCCCCGGTGACGAGCAGCACGGGCGCGGTCGGGTCGAGGCCGAACTCGCGGCGCGCCTCGACACGGGCCGCCGGCCGATCGAGCTGCTCGATCTCGCGCCGGAGCGGCATGCCGACGAACTGGGCGTGCCGGATGCGCGTCGCCCGGTGGGCAACCCCGACATAGCGGGTGAAGGCAGCTCCGAGGCGGTTGGCCAGCCCCGGCCGCGCATTGGCCTCGTGCACGACGAACGGAACCTTCTCGCGACGGGCGGCGAGATAGGCGGGAGCCGAGGCATACCCGCCGAAGCCGGCGACGACATCCACCGCCCTGTCGCGCAGGATCGCGCGAACGCTCTCGATCGCGGCGCGCTGGCGGCCGGGAAAACGCAGCAGAGTGGTGTTAGGCCGTCGAGGGAACGGAAGCCGCTCGATGGTCAGGAGCTCGTATCCACGGGCGGGAACAAGGCGGGACTCGAGGCCCTCCGCGGTTCCCAGCACGAGGATCAGCGCATCAGGCTCGTCCTGCCTAATTCGATCCGCGACGGCGAGCAGGGGGTTGACGTGGCCCGCGGTGCCGCCGCCGGCCAGAAGGTAGGTCGTCATGGTCGCGTTCGGAGTCGGGACGATGCGGCGAGTCTCGAGCGCTCCGCCGGCGAGAGGTCGAGCACCGGTGTTGCGAACGCCGCCGGCTTGCGGGCGAACGAGAGCACGACACCGATGGCGAGCAGACTCGCGATGAGAGCGGACCCTCCCGCGGAGATGAGCGGAAGCGGCACTCCGAGAACGGGAAGCAGCCCGAGCACGACGGCGATGTTGATGAGCGCCTGGCCAATGATCCACACCATCACGCCCGCCGTGACGATGCGGGCGAAGGGGTCGGTGTTGGCGCGGATGACGCGGATGAAGGCGATCGCCAGCACGACGAACAGGATGAGCACGACGACCGCGCCGATGAGTCCGAGCTCCTCGCCGATGATCGCGAAGATGTAGTCGTTGTCCGCCTCTGGCAGCCACGACCACTTCGCCTTCGAGTTGCCGAGGCCGACGCCGAAGACCCCTCCGGCGGCAAGGGCCCATGTGCCGTGCATCGGCTGCCAGCAGATGTTCATGTAGTCGTCGGCCGTGCAGCCGTAGAGCCAGGCGTTGATGCGGTCGCTGCGCGAGGAGCTGGCGAAGGCGAACATCATGCCGACCGCCGCCACCATCACACCGACGGCCGCCAGGTATCGCAGCTTCACCCCGGCGAAGTACAGGCAGCCGAACACGGTGATACCCATGACGATCGCGGTTCCGAGGTCTTTGCCGACGAGGACGAAGCCGATGGCAACGATCGATGCGACGCCGACGGGGATGAAGCGCCGCTTCCAGTCCGTCGGGTCATCGACCTCGCGGGTGAGCACGAAGGCGATCCAGACGATCAGGGCGATCTTCACGACCTCGGAGGGCTGGGCGCTGAAGGCACCGAGGTTGATCCAGTTGCGGTTGCCGCCGTAGTCGTAGCCGAGCGGGGAGAAGACCAGCAGCTGGAGGCCGACGCCGATGATGATCGCCGGTCGCGCCATGCGCTTCCAGAAGGCGATGGGCATGCGCGAGGCGAGCAGCATGAGCGGGATGGCGACCACCGCATAGAGCCCCTGCTTGAGGAAGGCGGTGAAGAAGGAGTCGTTGGCGAGCTTGGACTCGATGGATGACGACGACAGCACCATGACGAGCCCGAAGATCACGAGAAAAATCGTCGTGCCCAGCAGGAGGAAGAAGTTGGGCGTTTCCGTCGCGAAGATGCGACGCACGGCGACGAGCGCGACAGGAGCGCTCGACTCAGGCGTCTGGGGTGCCTGCTGTCCCGGGCGACGCGGGGTCGACTGGCTCGTCATCCCTCGCACCTCCCACTAGCTCGAGCACCGCGGCTGCGAATCGCCGGCCGCGATCCCCGTAGTCGTTGAACTGATCCATCGATGCCGCGGCCGGGGCGAGGAGGACGGTATCCCCCGCACTCGCGACAGCGGCCGACAGCCGTACTGCTTCGCGCATTACCTCACTAGTCTCAGTGGTCTCCACCTCGAAGAGCGGAACCGCTGGCGCGTGTCGCTCGAATGCCGCGAGCACCGCGGAGCGCTCGACGCCGATCACGATGACGGCACGCAGCCGCTCTCCGTGGCGACGCACCAGCTCGCTGATGTCCACCCCCTTGAGCAGGCCGCCGACGATCCAGACCACGGAGGAGAAGGCCGTGAGCGACGCGTCTGCCGCGTGCGGGTTGGTGGCCTTCGAGTCGTCGACCCAGAGCACGCCGTCGATCGTCGCCACGGGCTCGGAGCGGTGGTGGTCGACACGGAAGGTTGCAAGAGCAGCGCGCACGACCTCGGCGCCGATTCCCCACGCTCGCGCGAGAGCGGACGCGGCGAGCACATTGGCGACGGAGTGCGGTGCCGCCATGCCGATCGCCGCGAGCTCTCCGTGAGTCGTGAGCTCGACGGCACTCGAGCGCCGGTCGTCGGCGAAGGCCCGGTCGACGACGATGTCGCCAACGAGCCCGAGGTCGCTCGGGCCCGGCGTGCCGAGGTCGAAGCCGATCGCGCGGCAGCCCTCCTGCACGTCGGCGTCCTCGACCATGCGCATCGTCGCCTCGTCGGCCTTGTTGTACACGCAGGCGACACGGGTGTTGGCGTAGACCTTCGCTTTGGCATCGCGGTACGCGGTGGCAGAGCCATGCCAGTCGTAGTGGTCCTCGGCGAGGTTGAGGCACACGCTTGCGAGAGGTGCCAGCTGCCCCGCGGCGTTTCGATTGATCCAGTGGAGCTGGAAGCTCGACAGCTCGACGACGAGAACCTCCAAGCCGGTCGGGTCGCGAACCGCGTCGAGCACAGGGATCCCGATGTTGCCGACCGCGGCGACACGCGCGCCGGATGCGGCGATCAGGTGGGTGGTCAGCTGCACGGTCGTCGTCTTGCCGTTGGTTCCGGTGACGCAGATCCATTCGGCCGCGGCGACATTGTCGCGCACGCGCCAGGCCAGCTCGATGTCGCCCCACAGCTCGATGCCCTGCTGTTCTGCCCACTGCAGCAGCGGGTGGTCCGGGCGGAAGCCCGGCGAAACGACGATAAGGTCTGGGTCGAACTCCTCGAGGTCGGATGGCACCAGGTCTGGCCTCTGCACGAACTCCGCGCCGATGACATCGAGCAGGTCGGCGCGCTCAGGGTCGGCCGCAGCCGCGAGCACGCGCACTCGAGCGCCGAGCTCGATGAGGGTGTCGGCCACGGAGAACCCGGTGACACCGAGCCCGAGCACCGCGACGCGGAGCCCCGCCCAGTCCGCGTTCCAGCTGGTGAGGGAGTCGAGACGCATCACGGCCGGCTGGTCGACCACTCGAGGTAGAAGACCCCGACGCCCGCCGCCACGAAGAGCCCTGCGATGATCCAGAACCGCACGACGACGGTGATCTCCGCCCAGCCCTTGAGCTCGAAATGGTGGTGCAGGGGACTCATCAGGAAGATGCGCTTGCCCTTGGTGATCTTGAAGTACGCGCGCTGCACGATCACAGAGCCGGTCACGATGAGGAAGAGGCCTCCGATGAGCACAAGGAGCAGCTCGGTGCGGCTGAGGATGGCGAGAGCGGCGAGGGCGCCACCCAGGCCGAGGGAGCCCGTGTCGCCCATGAAGATGTGTGCAGGAGACGTATTCCACCAGAGGAAGCCGATGAGGCTCCCCGCGATCGCGGCGGCGATCACCGCAAGGTCGAGCGGGTCGCGCACGGTGTAGCAGCGGAATGACTCTGCCGCGCCGGCGGCACTGAAACAGCTCTGGTTGTACTGCCAGAAGCCGATGAAGATGTAGGCAGCCGAGGCGATGATCGCAGCCCCCGTGGCAAGTCCATCGAGCCCGTCAGCGACGTTGACACCGTTAGACGCACTCACGGCGATCACGTTGACCCAGATGATGAAGACGATCACCGCGATCACGGGCCCGAAGACCGCGAGGTTGAGCCACGGAATGTCACGAACGCCCGAGATCATGAGCGATGCCGGGGTGAGGTTGTTCTCGTCGGGCAGATTGAGAGCGAAGATCGCGAAAATGCTGGCGACGACCACCTGCCCTGCAATCTTCGCCCATCCTCCGAGCCCGAGGCTGCGTTGCTTGCGAGTCTTCAGGAAGTCGTCGACAAAGCCGACGAGGCCCATGCCGACCATCATCGCCATGACGAGGAACGCCACGAGTGTGAACCGCTGACCGGCGATGAGGTGCCCGACGAAGTAGCCGGTCACCGCACCGAGGATGAAGACGATGCCGCCCATCGTCGGCGTGCCCCGCTTCGCGTGGTGCGACTGGGGTCCGTCATCACGGATGAACTGGCCCCACCCGAGAAGGTTGAACAGGCGGATGAAGAGTGGAGTCAGCACGAGGGTGAACACCATTGCGATGCCGCCCGCGAGAAGGAGCGCTACCACCGGGCCCCACCCGCCTCGGTCAGGCGGTCGCCGAGGGCCGCAAGGCCCGTGGTCGTCGCGCCCTTCACGAGCACCACGTCGTTCTCGCGAATCTCATCACGAAGCAAATCGTATGCCTCCTCTGGCGTTGCGACGATCAGCGACTCCCCGTCCCATGAGCCTTCGAGGCCGGCTGCCGACTGGAGGTGCCGTGCCCCGTGGCCGACGGCGACGAGCTGTGAAACGTTGAGCCGCACCACGAGCCGTCCGATGGCATCATGCTGCTCGACGAAGTCGGCCGGCTCGCAGTCGAACTGGCCGAGCACGGCAATCGAGCGCGAACCGGGTGGAGTCACCTGCACGAGCGACCGCAGAGCCGCGGCCATGTCGTCCTTGTCAGAGCCGTGCGCGTCATTGAGGATGGTCGCGCCCCGTGGCGTGGACGTTACCTCCATGTGGTGGCGCACCGGTGTCGCGGCTTCGGCTGCCGCGACCGCATCCTCGATGGATGCCCCGTTTCCGACCGCCGACCGGATGCCGTCGAGAGCCGACATCGCCGCCACCTCGCCCACGGTTGCAAGGCTGGCCGCCCGGCGCGACCCGTCGTGGGTGAACCACAGGGTCGTTCCATCGAGCCGCAGCTCGAGGTCGTCGAAGGACACCACGCCGGCGGTCACGCCCAGCCGGCTTCGCGAAGAGCGTCCCTGGCCTCGTCACGGGCGGAGTACGGCGTGCGCACGCCTTCGATATCGCGGTAGTCCTGGTGACCGGGGCCGGCCCAGAGGATCGAGTCCCCCTCTTTGGCGAGCGCAACGGCCGCGCGGATGGCGCGCTCGGGCGGGCTCACCTCGTGCAACTCTGCCTCGTGCTCTGCGAGTGCCGCGCCCTCGACGAGGGTTGCGCGGATCGAGGCGGGATCCTCGAATCGCGGGTGATGGTCGGTGATCACGAGGATGTCGGAGCTCTCCGACGCAACCCTAGCCATCTCGTGGCGCTTCGACGAGTCCCTGTCGCCGTCCGCGCCGAACACCATGATGACGCGACCGCTGGTGACCGTGCGCACGGCGGCGAGAGTCTGGAGGAAGGCGTCGGCGCTGTGGCCGAAGTCGACGTACACGGTCGGGCCGCGGTCGCCGGAGACGCGCTCGATGCGCCCGGGGAGGTAGGCGTCGATGCCGCCGTCGGCATCCAGCGCCTGTCCGATCGCCTCGAGCTCGAAGCCAGCCTCGACGAGCATGACGATGGCGAGGCCGGCATTGGCCGCCATGTGCCAGCCGATGAGGGGAACCCGGGTCGTGAGCGACCGGTGACCGGGCCCGGTGAGGGTGAACTCGGTGAAGGCCGGCTGCTCGTCGACGATAGTGACCGTCCACTCGGCGTCGACGCCAGGGGTCGCCGAGATCGTCGTCACCGGGATGTGCGACTCCTCGACGACGCGCTCGCCGTACGGGGAGTCGAGCGAGACCACTCCGCGTCGGCCGCGGTCGGGCTGGAACAGCGGCAGCTTCGCCTGGAAATACTCCTCCATGTCGGCGTAGTCATCGAGATGGTCGTGGGTGAGGTTGGTGAACGCGACGACATCGAAGAGGATGCCGTCGACGCGATTGCGCGACAGCGCCTGTGCGCTGACCTCGATCGCGACCGCGCGAACCTCGGACTCGCGCATGCGGGCGAGGAGCGCGTGCATCTCACTCGCCTCCGGTGTGGTCAGTCGGCTGACGACCGTGAGGTCGCCGATGTGCCGCTCCGAGGTCGAGCTGAGGCCGGTGACGAGCCCGAGCTGACGAAGGATGCCCTCGAGCAGGTGCGAGGTCGAGGTCTTGCCGTTGGTGCCCGTCGTGCCGAACAGCAGCGGGGCGTGCTCCTGCGTGCGGTAGACCCAGGCAGAGATCTCGCCGAGTGCGGCACGCGGCGAGTCGACGAGCACGATGGGAAGGCCGGAGTCGGCCGCGAGGTCGGCACCGGCGGCGTCGGTGAGCACGGCGACCGCCCCGCCCTCCTTCGCCTGGGTTGCGAACCGCGCACCGTGGCTGTTGGCGCCCGGCATACCGACGAAGAGGTCGCCGGGGTGCACGTCGGCCGTGCTGAGGGTGACTCCCGCGATCTCGATGCCGTCGACCGCTCCTCGGTGCTCAAGCTCGAACTCGTCGACGAGACCGGCCAGCGACCGGGCGGAAGGATGCTCAGGCCGGAGGACCGGCGGAATCCGTGCGGTCACGACTGCTCATTTCGGGGGTCGGTGATCACCAGGCAACCGGGATGTCGGGCGTGACCGTTGTCGACGGCTCGATCCGGAAGGTCTTGATGATCTGCGTAACGATGTTCTTGAACGTCGGAGCCGCGGCAACCGACGACTTAAGAATATCGGGCTTGCCGAGCGTCACGACAACCGCGTACTCCGGGTTGTCGGCCGGCACCAGACCGGCGAGGGAGACGATGCGGTCATTGGTGTACTGACCGCCCTCTGCCACCTCCGCTGTGCCCGACTTCGCCGCGATGCGGTAGCCCGGGATCGTGATGAGCTTGGTGAGGGCGCTCTTGGTGACGATCGTCTCGAGCGCGAGCACGGTCTGATCGGCCGCGTGCTCCGAGACGACCCTGGTGCCCTCGGTGGCGGGCAGGTCGGTGACCGTGCCGTCGGGGTGGGTGCATCCTTCGATGAGCGTCAGAGGCATCCGCACGCCGTTGTTGCCGAGGGTCTGGTAGACCGAGGCGATCTGCGCGCTCGTCGCCGAGACGCCCTGGCCGAATGCGATGTTGTAGTTGGTGACCCGGTCCCACTGCTCGATCGGGCGTAGGGATCCCGCCGACTCGCCAGGGAACGCACCGGTGCGCGTCGCGATGCCGAACTTCCGGAGGTAGTCGTAGCGCTGCTGCTTGGTGAGGTTGTCAGAAAGCAGCGATATGCCGGTGTTGGAGGAGTTCATTAGTACGCCGGCCACGGTCATGTTCAGGTCGCCGTGCGCCCAGACGTCCTTGATGTAGTGATTGTCGGGAAAGTAGATACGGCCTGGCACGACCATCTGAGTGCCGATGTCGACCTTGCCCTGGTCGATCAGCATGGCGACGGTCATCGGCTTGAAGGTCGATCCGGGCTCGTACGGCGTGGAGAACGCCAGCGATCCGAGGGCGGTGTTCGGCACTCCACCGACGTTGTTGGGGTCGACCGACGGATAGTCGGCGAGCGCCATGATGTGACCGTCGCTGACCCGAACGACCGTCGCTGTTCCCCAGTCGGCGCCGACCACCTGCGCCTGCGCGGCGAGCTGCTCCTGCACGTACCACTGGAAGTCGGAGTCGATGGTGAGTCGCAGCTCACCCCCGTCGATCGGCTCGGTTGTCGTGACGGTGCTGCCGGGCAGGCGAACGCCGTCCTTGCTCTTCTCGTAGGTGGACGTGCCGTCCGTCGGCGCGAGGCAGGTGTCGTAGCTGTACTCCAGCCCCGCCTGCGGGCCGTCGGTGCCGATGAACCCGACGAGGTTGCCGGCGACGGCACCCTGGGGATAGGTGCGGCTCGGGTGAACCTGGTCGTAGATCCACGGGATCTTCAGCTCGCGCACCTTGCCACGAACCTCGAGCGTGGCGAGCTTGCTCACGAAGGCGAAGTCGGAGTCGGGGTTCTTCGCCAGCGATGCGGTGATCGTCGCGGCATCCTCCCCCGTCGCCTCGGCGAGCTGGGCGATGAGCTCCTGCACGGTGTCCGTCGTGCCGCCCTTGCGCTTGACGTCCTTGACGTTCTTCGGGCTCGCGGTGATGTCGAACCGATCGACGCTGGATGCGAGGGGCACCCCATTCGTGTCGACAATCGCACCACGCGCTCCGTAGGTCTTCACCGCGACGGACCGCTTGCCAAGCGACTGCTCGTTGTACTCCGCGGCGTGCACGACCTGGATGTCGATGAGCTTGCCGGAGAACACCATGATGATCGCGACCAGTGCGATCACCGTGAGCGTCAGACGACGCGGGGTGCTGCGTGCGTTGATCACTCGGTGGGGTCCTTTCGGGAGCGGGGGCTCTACCGGGTCTGCGGCGACGGCAGCTGGCCGCTGCCATTTGACGGTACAGACGCATTCGCGGTTGGGCCCGAAGGCGCGCCACCCACGGCGGAGTCAGCTGGATCCGCCGTCAGATCGACGACAGGGTCGGTCAGCAGCGCGTTCGCCACGAGACTGCCGCCTGCTCCGATCGCGCCAGCGGTGCCCGCCGCCGGAGTCGGCGCCCCGGTGACAACCCCGTCGGACAGGCGGAGGAAGACGGGAGCGTTGGTGCCCAGCACCATGCCGAGCGACTCAGCGCGGGTGGCGAGGCTCTGCGGCGAGGCCAGAAGCTCGAGATCCTCGTTGAGTGCCTGCTCCGTGCGGGCGAGCTGCTTCTGCTCGTTCTGCAGTGCGGAGATCTGGTACGCGCCATCGGAGAGAACGATGCTCAGCATGAGCTGCGCGAGCAGCAGCGTGAAGACGCTCGTCACGGCGATGATCGCGTAGAACGACCGTGGACGAGAGCGGCGTTGCGCGCGCGACGTCACGATCTCGATGTGACGGGGGCGCGAGTCCGGCATCGTGGTGCGCGGCGTGGCGTAGGCGTATGCGGCGCTCATGCGATGCTCCGGAGTCGTTCTGCCGCGCGAAGGCGCACGGGGGTGGCACGGGGGTTGATGGCACGCTCGTCGTCGCCGGCGAGTTCCGCGCCGCGCACGAGAAGTCTGAACTCCGGCTTGTGCTGTGGGAGCTCCACCGGGAGGCCCGCGGGGGCGGTCGATGCCGACCGGGCGGCGAACTCGCGCTTGACGATGCGGTCTTCGAGGGACTGGTACGCGAGCACCACGATGCGACCGCCGACAGCCAGTGCGTCGAGAGCGTCGGGAATCGCCGTCTCGAGCACCGAGAGCTCCTGGTTCACCTCGATGCGGAGTGCCTGGAACACGCGCTTCGCCGGGTGGCCGGAGCGCTGCACAGCCGCTGGCGTTGCGGCGACGATGACCTCGTTGAGCTGGCTCGAGCGCGTGATCGGCTCAACGGCACGCCGCTGCACGATCTTGCTGGCATAGCGGGGGGCTAGCTTCTCCTCGCCGTACTCGTAGAAGATGCGACGAAGCTCCGACTCGGAGTACTCGGCGAGGATGGTGGCGGCTGTCACGCCCGACGAGGCGTCCATGCGCATGTCGAGCGGGGCATCCTGCGAATAGGAGAAGCCGCGGTCGACCTCGTCGAGCTGAAGCGACGAGACGCCGAGGTCGAACAGGACGGCCGTGACCGCCTCGATGCCGAGGTCGTCGAGAACGTCGAGGATGCGGTCGTACACCGAGTGCACCAGCGTCACTCGATCGGCAAACGGCGCCAGCCGCTCCCCCGCGATCGCGAGGGCGTCGAGGTCGCGGTCGAGTCCAACGAGCCGTAGCCCGGGGTGGGCCTCGAGCATCGCGGAGGCGTGTCCGCCCATGCCGAGCGTCGCATCGACGACGACGGCGCCCTCGACCGAGAGCGCCGGAGCAAGGAGCTCGAGCGTGCGTGCGAGGTTCACCGGGGTGTGTATCTGTTCGGTCATAGCTGCCGGCCTGACCCGGGATGCTGATCCCCATCCATTCCGACCTGACATCGGGGAAGAGTGTCAGGGCGTCGCGAACGGCTGGGAGTCAGCGCCTCGGGGCTAGAAGAGTCCGGGGATCACCTCCTCGGCGGTGTTGGAGAAGTCGGATTCGTTGTCGGAGTAGTAGCTCTCCCAGGCGGCGGTGTCCCAGATCTCGGCGCGGTTGCCGACTCCGATCACCGTCAGGTCACGGTCAAGCCCCGCGTATTCGCGGAGCCCGACCGGAATAGTTACGCGGTTCTGGCCGTCGGCCTGCTCCTGGCTTGCCCCGGAGAGGAACAGACGGAGGAAGTCACGGCCGCGCTTGTCGGTGACAGAGGCCTGGCTGATCTTCTCGTGGATCGACTCGAACTCGCGCTGGCTGAAGACGTAGAGGCAGCGTTCCTGCCCGCGGGTGATGACGAGCCCGGCAGAGAGCTCGTCGCGGAACTTGGCGGGAAGGATGACGCGTCCCTTCTCGTCCAGCTTCGGTGCATAGGTCCCGAGGAACACGGTCTTCACCCCCACTCATCCGGCCACGGTTGCGGTGTTGCTCCAC
>Ga0307514_10004849_pt1 | contig 12235 bp, 9 predicted proteins | sample 16_EM_MG_FD_203088 | JGI IMG/M metagenome (GOLD analysis project Ga0307514, IMG submission 203088) | Populus trichocarpa ectomycorrhiza microbial communities from riparian zone in the Pacific Northwest, United States - 16_EM | ecosystem: Host-associated > Plants > Roots > Unclassified | place...
CTACCCGTGCGGGTTCATAAACCCGTGACGAACCCTAAGCGCAATTCCCATCATTTACCTCTGATCTGAGCCTGAGTGACGCTCACAGTGTATCATTCCGGTTCTTGTCGTGAGTGAAAGGTAAAGCTTAGGCCCATCTTGTCGTTGAGCTACCTAAATTGTGTTTGCTTTTTTGTCAGAAAAATTTGACGTCCAGCGCCTATGATACACAGAACCAGCTGTCCACATGAAATAACGACCCTTTCCCATCCGCCGACACCTATTACTAGAAAGGCATGAATCCGGCCACTTGAAATTATTTGTGTTGAGCAGCCAATGCCAATCGCGTTTCATGCCAAGCTTTTTTGAGTTTTGCCTGTTTCATCCATTTTTCCCTTTCCTCCCAAGTTTTGGCAGTTCTTGCCATTCGCTCAGCGTTCAATTGTGCTTTAAGATTTGCTTCTGCATTCCTCAAATGGAACTGCTTACTCTCTCTGAGGCCGTGACGTTTTATGAGGGCGAGTGCTTTTGTCCGGTGCTGTTTTGCGAGCGCTTCGAGTCTAGCTTTTCGCTTGGCGTTCCTGCAGCAATTAGCTCGTTCCTGGTAGTCCTGTGCCTTCTGTATGCTGCCCGCCGCACTGTAGTGGTCGACTCTTCGGGCGGTGGATTTCGGGGCGATGGCGTTTCCAGCGGGGGCCTTCACGACGGCGCCACTCGCAAAGCTGTCGAAGAGGATAACGAAGATAGTAAAAAAGATGGAGAATGAAATGAATCGCATGATTGAAGGAGGGAAAAAAAGGATGGTGAAATTTCGACTGCAATTGACTTTGGCCACCTGGGCAGATAAGTCACGGTGTGTCGGAGAGACCAGCTGGGGGGGGCACCCAGCCGACCAGTCTTTTTAAGATACCTAGTGATACCTAGTGATACGCGTGCTGGGTTTGGATCTGACACGGGAGGAATTCCGGTTTTGCACCTTTTTGCACCCGAACCTGAGATTATGATGGCCGCGACCGTGACGCGAAATTATTAATGCAGAAGGGAGCAGAAGGGACAGCCACGAGCAAGGCAATAATAGCACAAACGCTGAGACCCAGCGACTGATGACCCCGAAACAGATGCCCTAGGTTAAGTCGTTTCTTAGTGGCGGGAAGTCATCCAGTGTACGACCTGGCGAACAGGCCTTCCTATAGTTGGTGTGAGTAGTTGGTGTTTGACAAAGCAGATGCCATCCACTCTGGTCGACCTGGATGGAGCTTGTTAGTAGCATCTGGACACTTTGTGAAAAAAGTTCTAAATAAATGGCCATTTTAAAAACTAGCCAGACATGCTGGAGGCAGATCTAGATCTCTATAATTTCAGTACTCGAAGCGGACTCAGAAGAAAAACGGACTGCGGCTTCTATGTGGGGTGGCAAGTTGAGGTTCCTCTCAAATTTTGCTGTTATGTTTTCCAAGGCGATGCTGATACGACTGTCCGCTGAATACGCCTTTGCCTTCTTCCTGGCCATGACCCTTTTCGCGGATGTTCACAAAAGAGCTCAAGCTCGGCAGATCAACACTGTAGGTACTCACCAAGTTGAGCGACAAACGACGAGGGAAAAAAGGCTTTGATACTGATAACATAACTAGGGACTATTATCAATGTCACTCAGTGGGTGATTCAGACTTTCCGTAGAAATCTAGTGCACCAGATTTGCACCAAGCCTGATATTTGATACTCCGTCTGGTAGCGTCTGGTGCAGAGATGCATCAAACCGTAACCAATTCAAATTCACATATTTCACTTGCACCAAACTGCTTATTCTATGTCGAATCATGATGGCAAGGACAAGGTTCAACGTTCAATTTTCGTACCATTAGATACACACATGTGATTTGCCCAAAATGGTAATAAGGGAGACATCTATTGGCAATTGCTACCGACAACACGGGCAAAACTCGATACTCTGCACAAAATAGGAAGGTAGTGCGGACGCAGGTGATGATGAACTGGCCTCAGAATCATTTAACCATATCATCACAACCATCGTTTGACGCTCTGATGTGCATCCCTTCGCAATAACTTCTATGTCGTCGAGTCACAACCGAAGGCACAGACTCCTCGATTTGGATGGGTGAGCAACTTAAGTATATGTCTGTCACAGTCTGTGCGCGGCGGCCTATTTGAAAGAAAGACGTACATGGATATCTATCTTTCCCACTCGAGCAGATTTGTGATGCTCTGAACGAAGCCAAATTTGTGAAGTGAGCTGAGCTGAGCTAGTTTGTTCTTGCGTATTGCATAGATTGTCATGCTCTGATGCCTCGCAAGCGCCAGATTTCCCAAAAAAACTCTCGGATCACGAACTCATGTACACATGGCTTTTAAAACTTTCAAGATCGCATAGGACCCGAATGGGGCCCGAAACACGAGCAAAAATGACTTCGCGGGAAGTATACGACTGGCGAAAAGGAGCGAAAAGGCCTTCCTATAGTTGACCTGGGCTAGTAGCATGTGGACACTGTGTGAAAAGAGTTCTAAATAAAATTCGAATGGACAACTTCCGGCAGCGCATCTGAAAGATTGGGCAACATAAAAGGTTTTTTCACCCAATCGAGCACAACGCGGCGGCGCGGCCATCAATCTCAGCTGTCATCGGCCACACACCACACACCTCGCAATATTTCACTTAGTCTTGATTCACTAAATTTTAAATGTTTCAAGTTGTATATGTCATGAGGTTTATCCTGACCTTTTTTTTGTGCAAATGGAAATTCTAATCGATGAGTAACTTAATCCGTCACCCTTCTGTCTTCTTGATACCAGCGTTCCACAAATATTGTACAAGTTTAAAGCTATATTAGTTTGTAAGGCATAAGCTAGTCTCGAAATCCAGACGTTGAGTGACCACGACCGATTGACCCAAATATGGTATTTGGTTAGAGATTGATTGTTCAAGACCGCCCATCAAATTTGTCACCTCACGGTCAAATGCCTTTTTTGGAACGTCTGGATTTCGAGACTAGGCATAAGCCATTATTAATTACAAGGGGTAAGGTTAGCGATGTGACCTCCATAAGCTCCTTTCATACATTCTACATCTCTCCATATCTTGAGCATCCAATATTTCTTCCTCATCCAGTTCCTCATTGAGTGCAGCTTCGTCGATATCAGAAGGTAAATTATCATTGTCGGAGAATAAATCAAAATAACTCAGGTTGGGGAGGTAAGCGAGCGACGGAGGAGGGAACTGAGGAGCCGGGTATTCTTGTTTTGTGTCCTGCGATATAAAATGGGGGGAAAGAGAACACTCCGGCTCCACAGTTGAGTTGTCCGGATCAGAAATAGTTGAAGCAGAATCGTCCTCAGTGTCCGAGTTTCCGAGAACTTCGTCAAAATGACCATTCAAAAGGTCTAAACCCATTGTCTTCATGCAATCCAAGACATTCGCCGCGGAAATCTGTGACCAAACAGATGTGAGATTTGAATACGCGTAGAAAAAAAGAACCCTACTTCTTCGGAATGGTATTTCCAAACCTTCAATTTGCCTTTTAGACGAACCTCCTGTTCCTTCATGACGATGGCGCGCTGGATAATAGCAGAAACAAATTCTTTGACAATCTCCCGCAAAAATTGGACGCAGTCGGCAGAAATAGAAATGTTCTTGACATCTTGGAGGGAATCGCATGCACTGGCAAATGTATATATATAATTGAGAATAGTTTCTAGGCGCTAGCAAACAGAAAGTAAAATACACACCCAAGTAATTTAGCCATCCTAGAAAGATAGAAGAAATCTAGTTCCATACTTGATATCTTCGCTGCATTTATGCCGCTTTCCAGGAACAGTTTTTTCACCTTATACGGTCGCCTCAAGCCTCCTTGGGAGTGACCCTCATACATTGGTTCTTCATGAACTGGATTCGCGTCTTTATCACCACCAAAATCGGGCTCGGGTTCATGTGTAGGAGAGGGATGCTCATTATCGCCTGCCTTATTAGAAGATCCTCGACTCTCAGCCTGGGGAGGCCTCCCTCCGCTCAAAGCTTTCTTCCTGCTCTGGCTGTAGTTTTTCGGACGCGGTTTCGATGGTTTCCGTACTTTGGTCTCTCGACCCGGACGGAGTCTCCTGAGGTCCAGATTGGCTGTTTTGCCCGAGGCTTCAGCGCGTTTTCGGCGCATGTATAGTCGCTTTTGAAGCCGCCGAAGGTCCGTAGAAGTTTTGGCAGAATTGGACACCGCTTTGTACAAGGTTTACGGGAAAGAATATCAGACACGACGAACTTTTCGTATTGACTGAATCCGTACCTTGGGTATCATTCTGTACAGGCGGTTCGGGCCCTTCTGAGGGAGGGTCCGACACTTGATCCTCTTCCAAAGTTGGAGGAACATTTTGCTCAGAATTGTTTCCTTCATGCTCTGCAGCACGAATGATATTCTCCAAAATCATCAGACATGTTGAATCCAGATGATTCAGATGAACTAATGACCTGTCTTCCACGAACTCCTCTTCCTCCCCTCTGTCGTATAGTCTGCTTGTCGAAGGACATCTACATTTCCTGTCGTCCCTTGATCCGACGAAACTACCTGGACAAGTGTCCAACTCCACCAAAGACGCAGCAATCGCTTCCTCTCGCTCTATCCACCGATCAGATACCTCTATCGCCGGCTCGAACAACTCTATCCCATGATACTCTTCTCCAATCTCATCTTCGTCCTCGTCAAATTCGGCAGCTCGATTCAGCACATCCAAAAAGAGACACACGTCGAATGTCGTTTTCGTCGCGATATGCCGTGCAATTAACTCGGGTTGCAGTCGCGAATACAATGTGAGACCATGAAAGAATAAATCCTTTTCAGCCGAAGTCCAGTAAGATGCTGGAGGGATGAATGCGGGCAACAAAGGTGGTTCATCAGACAAGGTGCCTCTCAAACGTGCCTTCACCGCTTCCTGATGGTTCCGAAAATCGTCAACGTAGCCCCTTAGAATATAAGATAGCGGATTTTGCACGTCCATGGACGCGATCCTCACACATCGAGGGGATAGCTCATGGCTCAACAGGTCAAGAAAGATAAACGCCCTTAGTCAGCCTGGATAACGTGAGAGTTTCGAACAGAACTCGACTCGGGTTGCATTTGTCAGATCAAATACTATGCAAACGACATCGATGTCATTGTTAAATACAAGTACAGGGGTCCGTGTAAAAATGTGATTTTTAGGCATCTGGGATGAGTCTTGACAGGAAATCAAAAGAAAAGATGAAAAAGATGCGGAATTTTTGCATATGAAAGTACCATTCACTGAGGAGAACCCAGCTTGCAGTATTTTCAGACGAATCTAATCTTCTCCTGGGTTGCAATAGGCTCGACGAGTACGTTCTGAAACGGAGACGACAAAGTAAGCACTTCCGTTTATCCTGCAACGTTACGAAAAGGTGGCACATGAGGAGGCAGCCTGACATGCCACCGTTCCTTATTCTAGCAAACTACGACTCCAAACACACGCAAATCGAGCCGGCGGTTACCCTTTGAGCTCAAAGGAACCATCGCGGCTGTTCGGGGTAGTAATCCGATGGGACATAGGAGAGTTCCCCGAAGGGATCATTCTCCGTCCCACTAGCAGTGTGGCGATTGTGAGCATCGCAGACAGCCTCACTATTGGCCGTCACGAACCTCGATCGCGGGATGGAGCCGTAGTCGCTATAGTCGACTTGACTCACCTCGTCACCCTGAAGCCTGAGCCGACGACGTTCAGCGCGGTATTTCTTGACGAATCGCACGACAATGAAAAGTGAACCGAAAAGAGTGAATATGGCTGCAAGACATGCCCAATACGTGTTGTCGACAGGAAGGTTGAGAGCGCCAAACGAAGAAGCCTTGACGCCGCAGACATCCTTCCACTGTTTGTTGGTGGTGATAGCCGCATTCTATCGTCGACAGGGGTTAGTTTCTATCTAGCAAGAGTCTACAATACGTACCTCAGCACGGTAGATGAATTCGGTCAAAGGGATGTCAGCATGATGTCCAAAAACGTGGATGTCGTTGAACTCGCCGGCGGTCCCATTTTTGAACTTGAGGCGCAGGAAGTCACGAACATCAGGTGGGGACCCACGACGGAGTTCGATGGCAATTGCGGATGCAAAGTCGGCTGCAAAGCAGGCAAAATAGAAAGAAGTGATTGTTGCATTAGAACAAATAACTTACGGAAGCCGGCAAATTCAGGGTGTTCTGCAACAATTCCAGTTTGGTGGAAGAACGAAACGAAAGGCTGATAGGTGGTCTCAATCAACATGAATTGAAGGGGGTCACCATTGAAAGAAATGCGCTCGAGAGAAGAAAGGATTGTGTGGAGAAGAGTGCGCCCGGCGACTACAAATATCTTAAAATGAGGCGTGTTTAATCAGATATATGACATACTGTTGCCAACACCAGTGATGTCTTTGTCAGAAAAGACACCGGCTTCGTGGTAATTAGCCCAGTGACGGGCTTGCTCAATGATGGTAGGAGGGAGTCGATAAGCATACGTCTTGTTGTGGACCAATTGAGTATTGATAAAATCATAGACCTTCAAACAGGCTCTTAGACCTTTGACAAGAAACTTAAGTTACGAGATAACTTACGTTCCACTGTTATGTGATACAGACCTAGATCAAAACAGATCAGGAAGAGGATGACAAAAAAACGTACGATATTTTCAAGGGTAGTGGGTCTGCCAAAAACGTAATCCTTGACGGATTTGAAGAAGGGGACAGCATTCTGAGCCTTGACTTTGAAATCTTGGGACGCGTAGAAATCCTTTATGTGCTTTTGGAAATTCTGCAGACGAAACGGGGGTTAGAGTAAGAGAGAGACCACTTCGTTGAAAGGACGTACGGGGCAGTCCGTCCAGCTCTCTAGAGAACGGTCGTTGCCAGGTTCAACAGTTTCCACTGGTCAAATGTCATACAGAGGAACTCGGGCATATTTTGAAAATGCGAACGCACCAGGCACGTATTGGTAACCGCCGAGAGGAGCAACAACAGTGGTGTCATTAGCAAGGATGATTTTATTGTTGGGGGTAGGAGGGAAGAGGCCCTGAAGGAGGGCGATGGCAGAGTCGAAAACAACGGTGCCTTCTACGCCAGCCTTAACTCGGACTTTGACCTCACTGTTGTCCACGAGGTCGCTGTTGATTCCCTCGATGTAAGAGGGAGACTGGCTGTTGAAATAGGTATCTCTGACCAACGTTCCGAGAACGTTGGATTCGACCTTATTTATATCAGTGCCAGGAAATGCTAGATGAAATGGGAATGTACCTCGCCGAGAGCAGTGGTCTCTGTATCGGACGCGGCATACGTGAACGGGTCCTGGTAGTAAGCATACCTGTCACCATTTCTCGCGATGATGATAACACCGAGGACTTTTGACAACAACATGTTTGTCTAGTAGATGCTGCAGAAGAGGAAAGAAAGGGTTCTGAAGGGCTTACCGAACCCTGCCTGTCTTTAAAGCATTCCATCTTCTCACTTTCTCAAATTGCTGCAAGCAGGCCTGCTAGCGCATGTTGATAACGCTCACAAGTTTTGATGAGATTACATTAATGGAAGGAAGCTAAGGGGAAGTTGTCGTGAGTTCATCCTTAATTTCTGCACGTGTCGGAAAAAAGACTCTGTATTCTGCCTAAGAACTCACAAAAAGATATCTTTATCATCCATGTTCTTCGGAAGATGTGCAAGTCCTGCAACTAAACTGGTTAGCACCCTTCACCTTCAACAACAATTAGGGTTGAGTTATAGAGACCCTACAACCTTCGCAGGTAAATGGGTCCTCATGTTCAATAGAATTGATAGGCATACCGCGGTTTTATTAATTTCTGACGTAGAACGCATGGTCAGGTGAGAAGGGTGTGACCCGATTAGTGGCTTAAGGCGCGAGATTGATTGCGTTGCAGAACAAGCGCAGGCGACGGTGAGGTACAGGAACGTTGTTGAACGTCGGGGTCAGTGGAGATGAACATGAGGCATTGACATCTTCCTGTTGCGATTTTTTGTTCGCTCTTGTACGGCTGCCAGCCAAGTATCGAGTAATTCAACGTTCAGACGCCACTGTAGGATCCACCATTTAAGAGCGGAATTGACACTCCACCTTGAACTGATGCAGGAGTCGGATGTTGGACATGAGACGTTATGTAACGATAACAGGCTAACACGAGGCAAAAGATGTCGCTGGAAGAGACATTTCATTAAGCAGACATTACAAGTGCATGTAACCTAAGGAAGTGTCAAAGACATAGTATAAGCACCCAAAAGAACTTACAACAACATATGGATCTACCATTTACTTCCTCTTTTTTCCCTTGCCGCTGGACTTTGAAGACGGTACAGGATGTGTGGGTGCATTGTCCACCGCTGCACCTTGAGTTGCGCCACCACCAGCTCCTTTCCGCCTTCTCCCTTGATTGAAAGTCGAGCGTTCGCTTTTCTTGATCCAGCGTTCTGGATCGGGCGGAGGTGTGACACCTGGTATCACACCAGCTGGCACGCGTCTCACTCGTACCTTCTTCTGAATGGGTTTTGTATTTTCATGACCATCCGATGTTGGTGAGGAAACGTTTGCAACAATTGAGCTTTGTTGAATCGGCGGAGGTGCAGTCTCAAGGTTTGAAACGATGGACGGCGGAAGGACACCCAACGCGCGACGAAACCCGGTCTCAATGAAATCGAGATGTCTTCGTGAGGCCTGGAGATTGGTTAGAACATCCGAATGCTCTTCGGAGTTCTACAGACGGCGTGATGAATAACACGATTTCGCAAAAATGAAGTAAAGACCTCACAGGTTCGGCAGTATCAAGGAGTTGATTGTACAGGTCAAATGCTTCTTTATATAGACCTTCCCGATAACTCTACATCCAGGAATTAAGTTGTTAAATATTTTTTCAAGAGGCAAAATGCTTTACTAGTTGTGCGTCAAGGTGGGCTGCACCCCGATCATCTTGAACCTTCCTGACTTCTTCCAGAATGTCTCTGGCCTCGGCTTCGCGCTGCAATCGATATAGCGTATAGGCGCGTTCAAATGCACCATGTCCCGTTTCTTCTGAATCGATGAGATTCAAAGCTTCGTTGTTTTGCTCAGTTTGAAGGAGCAAAAACAATTTCACCTGCCGGGCCTCTTTGTCTGAAGGGTCCAAGCGCAGTACTGAAGTCCATACGTGAGACACAATTCACCCTCATCGTTCACAAAAATGAAATATACTTCTGTCGCATGTCTTTACTGCGTTGTTGAAATGCCCTCCGTCAATCTGTGCACAAAGAGACGTGAAAAGTCGTTTCAAACGATCGGAAGTGGATGGTGGCTGTTTGGCTTTCGCCCTGTGATTCTTCCGTTCATGTTTCGAGGACAATGCGGGTATCGTTTGCGATTTCGTTGTAGATTTTTGAACCATTCTTCAAGTTCCTCAATGCCAGGATTACAACAGATTCTAGCCGATTCCCACGCCCAGTGATGCCCTGTGGTCGTTGCTCTTGTAATCTCCAACATCAAAGAGAATGTCTTCAGAAGAGTATGGACCATGTTCTTTTAGCAATATCGTAATGCTAACGCAACAGTGAATAGGGCCACAAAGGACGACACACAGATTGCCGTGGTAGATGAATCAAACTTGCCAACGGAACCAACCATAGTGCCCGAACCAAGGAAGCGCCCGCGTTTGGATGTATCTGAGCTTACGGGAGGACGCGACCGCAAACGCGGTAAAAGCATGTTTGGGCTCCTTGTTGGTACTCTCAATAAGGCAAAGATAGAAGACAAGGAGCGTAGTGCAAGTGAAGCCGTAAGTTCACCATCATTGCATGACTCGTGACATACATATGGAGGATATCTAAATAATATACAGGCAAAAAAACGACAACTGATAGATCAAAGACTACAAGCTAAGCTTAAAAAAGAGACTGATTCTGTTAGGCGTGCCGAGGAAGCTAAGAAGGACAAAACCGCTGCGACCAGAAAAGAAGAAGAATTACAGCTCAGGGACTCGGTTGTACGTTTTTGCGTTCAAATATGTATTGAGCCAGGCCTTGTTATTCATAGCTCCTACTTGACAGTACAAACTCCGGCGAACACGTCTCCTACATTTGTCAAACTTCCTGCTCACATCTCATGTCATTCCCAGCGATGATTCATCACCAGCCCCTTCTGCCAATCCTCTCGCACCTCCTCCGAGATCTCATCCACCACCTCTCTACTATTTGCCGGTGATTTTAACCCCAAGTCAAGAAGCCTTTCTCTCAAGATGCAAGACTGAGGTGAGAAACATTTCGTTCCATATATGACTTTCGTTTTCTCAAGGAATCAATTTTGCAGGTGGTGGAAGCAGCAGACAAAGAATGGAATCGTTTCTTGGAAGAAAGGAAAGCTGGCATCGAGGAGATTAATGCCCTACGTCAGCGAGTCGAAGACGAGGCAGCGAAGAAGAATGGGGACTCTGATGATGTGGAAACGGAGGGAATCCAGAACGTGGAAACGGGGGATGCAGTTGTGCTTTCTAAAGACATTGAGATGGAAGTGGACGACGGAAATTTGAACAGAGATGAATCCAAGGTCTCTCCAACAATTGCCGAGCCGGATAAACAAGAGGATCCTGCCGTCATACAGGCGGATGACGATGACGCTGTGGAATACTAGGTTTGAGTCAAGGTTTGCCTTAATTTCTTCCTGCGGACTCCTGTGGCTCATATATTCCGTTCGTTAGAATGCTACAATTTGCGTGCGTTCTTCAATTTTTCCTTATTGAAGTCTCACTTTAGTATTTGCTTGAGCACTCGTACACATTATAGGACTTGTGATGTATTATTCTACTTTTTGAGCAGGTATTACTATTGCAGAACCCATGAGCGCTGTAATGAATACTATTAGAAATCTTCCGATTGATTGAACACTGATGCTGGATTTCTTCGTGGCTCTCTCAAATTGCAGGTAGAATGCTGTCAATTTACATGTCTATCTGAATCAATGCAATGTTGTCTGTGCATCGGAATTACAACCTGTTACAGGCAGTGTGTGGCTTTTCAAAGAAGTGAGGCTTTTCACTGCATCATGATCAATTATTCGATTTTTCGTGCAACAGGGAAACTCCATAACCTGAAAACTTTATACCAATCATGAGCGCTCTTACAAATGTATAGGACACTGTCCCTACCAACGCGCGGGACCACGGCGCCCCTATCTCCACAATTGTTGGAAGTTTGCCAAGGCAAGGCAAGAAAAGGTGGAGATTGCCATTGCGCCAAGCTAACGTTACATTCACGTTGGGCCACGCTTGCCAAAATTCTTTGACACACTTCGGCCAACCAACTGTCAACGAATCTTCTGCTTTACGACGCGAAGTAGTTCGGTGAGCAATGCTTGGGAGAGAATGTCTTGGATCACGTATTGCCAAGACAAGAGAAACCTAGAAATTTTCATTGAAACCTCCCATCGAGCTTTGTTGGATGCCATACTGCTACCACTGGCAGACTCTGCATGTAATTGTTATTTCGAGTCAACTTCCTAGCTACAATTTCGCTGCAAAGCTTTACGATGAACAGTTCTCTAAGAATGTTCAGTCGACTAACCATATAAGGAAGTCATGTGGCAGATCACTTGCGGGCAACTTATAACACGGCACTTCTGTACCCACACCCTCTTGTTCTTCCTCCTCTTTCTCGGACGGCAGCCATGGCTAGCGACACGCGCCCATTGTCGTCTGCAATCTCACAGGATACCCTTCAAGTAGCTGCCTATACTTCTCTACCTGTTGAGGATGATCTGTCGGGTTTGCCAGGGCCAAGGCCACCGTTCTTGGCGTCTGCATCGCCCATTTCGCCTTCCCCTCGCCTCTCCGCTTACGGGGATTCCGATGCTCCCCCTACTCCGACTGATTCGGGCTTGCTCCTCAAGACCGAACAATTCGGGGAAGAACCAGCTAACGTTCAACAACGAACAACTCGAAAGCGTAGCCCTCTTTTCTGGCTTCTTATCGCTCTAATCGCATTAGCCATTTTGATTGTTGTCATTGTCGTCCCGGTTTATTTCACAGTATTCAAGTCGAAGAAAACGACGGCAGCGCCAGCGAGCTCCAGCGGCGCACCTCAGCCTTCCGGTTCTTCAAAACCCCCTCCGCCAAAATCCAGTTCGTCTATCTGGGGGGGTGATGGTTCTACTGTCAGGGCTGCTAATGGAACGACGTTCACTTACGTTAACAAACTCGGTGGTATTTGTAAGTTTCCATTTCTGCTGGCAAACATCTTGTGTTGGTTCTG
>Ga0307514_10004851_pt1 | contig 12232 bp, 7 predicted proteins | sample 16_EM_MG_FD_203088 | JGI IMG/M metagenome (GOLD analysis project Ga0307514, IMG submission 203088) | Populus trichocarpa ectomycorrhiza microbial communities from riparian zone in the Pacific Northwest, United States - 16_EM | ecosystem: Host-associated > Plants > Roots > Unclassified | place...
GTTATTATAATTATTATTAATATTATTATCACAATTATTATTATTATTATCATCACCATAATTATTGATATTATAACCACCACAACCATCATAATAAAATATTATTATTATTATTATTATTATTATCATTAATAATTCCTATTATTATTAGTAGTAATAGTACTATCATTATTATTATAAATATTACTATCACAATTATCATCATCATTACCACTATCACTATCATAATATACTATTATTATTACCATTATTACTAACATTATTATCATCATCATTAGTACAAATATTATTATTATTATTATTATTGCAACAACTACAATTACCACTATTAGTATTTTGACCATTATTATTATTATTATTATTGATGAAATAACAAAAATTATAAACTTGTTTTGAATGATAAAATTAAAAATCATAAAAATTCTCACAAAAAAGCAAAGAAAACAAATAAAAAATAAAAAAGGAGCAAACTGAAATAAATATTATTACTATTGAAAAAAAAATTATAAATTTGATTTGAAGGATAAAATTAAAAACTATTACTATTATTATTATTGAAATAACAAAAATCATAAACTTGTTAAGATTAAAAACCATTAAAAATCATAAACTTTGATTTCAAGAAAACATTTGGTCAACAATTATAAATTCAGTTGATTATGAGCTAAAATAGTATTTTTTTACTATATAAAAAAATGAAAAAGAATTTGATTTCAACTTCATGTAATTAAGACAAGGATCCTTTTGATTTCAACTTAATTAGAAAATATAAATTAATTTGAAATTATTAGTATCGCCAATTGGGTGCTTTTCGTGCGTACGCGCATAGAATGTTCTATCTAGTAAATTTGTGATGTTGTGTGTCATGCTTTGCAGTTTCGTATTTCCACTTTTATTATTAGAACTCATTGTTATATATATATATATATATATATATATAACACCAAACTAATTTCTTCTACAAGGACTAAAATGGAATTGGATGCGTATATTAGTAGTTACGTATAAAAGATTTGAAAGCTTAGCTTTGAATTCATGATATATTCCATCAAGTGTTTGTAAATATGTTATTGATGGTTTCACGTTTTTGTATTTTATAATAAAAACTTGCTAGCGAACCCATCAATAATTATAGTTGATAGATCTAATATTAGTATCATGAATCCACTTTAATCTATCACTTTTATGTAAAATGATATTAATTTAATTTTTTTTTAAAAAAAACATTATGTAATTTTAACTCGGTCAAGTTTAGACTCCCTCACGAACCAATTTTTTGAATCATCCTAATTAATTTAGCTAAGTTAATATAAAATATAATTAAAAAAAATTCAATCCAAGTTGAGCTTTAATTAATTAATTCAGCAGGTCAACTTGTTGAGACAAGTCATGTTTAATAACCATTAGCAATTAGAAAATGGGGGGACATTAAACCAGCGCTGCTCTTCATTTCCATAACGAAAAACATAGGGAATCAGACAGGCTGAGGTTCGTCCAGCAATAATATTGTTGTCCTTGCAATTTGCTAAGCCTGTGTAATATATATATTCCCTTGCATTGTATGAATTATCGGTTCATGTGATTACTTGCACATTGGAAGGTTCCTGGCAGAATCTTACCATTAAGGTAAGGGCGTCTATGTCCAATTTTAATGATACAATGGCATATGAGCCGGTCGAGCATTGTATGCTCATCAGCCAACGGACCCCGTGGATCGACGGAAAAGAATATGAGCATGCATGTACATAAGAGGGAAAAAAAGAAAAAAGAGAGAGATACTGAATTTGAAAACCAAAGAAAAAGTTAGTGGAGAGTAAAAAAGACGTAAATCAGAGAGATTATTTGCGTGATACACACACATATACCAAGTGAAACTCAAGCTGAGATGAATTTAATTCAATATATATATATATATATGCTGCATTTATTAATCAGGAATTCTAGTTCACACCCAATTATTTAATTTTAATCTTTAGAATCTGGTGCTATGGCAACATGCCTACCTTTACGGATAAAATGAGAAGAATTGAGTTTGAAAACGACTAGAGAAAATAATAGTTATTACGCTGAAATTGATGGGAGAATGATGATGATCACTATGCTCCAGACAGCAAAGAGAAGCCACCTTTTTTTCTTATGGACCATTACATAATAAAAGATTCTCCAATGAAATAATTTGTCAGACCAATTTCCCTTTTATAATTCAGTCAAGAAACACCCTTTGCAGTCTCTGAAATATTGTATTATATACACGTAGTCTAATTACTCCCGCGTAATTACTTGAACTGTTGGATTAAACAATCATTTGATAATGGCAAGTTCGAATTCATTAAATTGAAAAGAAAGAAAAAAAAAAGGAAAAACATCTCCATTGTTACTGCTTTTGCAGATGGTGGTTGACCTTTAGGGGGAAGATGTATGAAGAAGACCATTTTTCGGCTCTTGATCAGATTGATTAAATGTTCAAGAATCAACATCACAATCCACCGTCCACGTGTCCACAAACCATGGATAAACAAGTTGATATGACGTACACATGCAGCTATACATAGAGAGAACCCACCCCCTCTCCCCCTCGAAACCCCAGTTATATTATTGTGGTCTCTCTCTAGCTAGTTAGCTTGCAAAACAAAGAAGAGGACACGGGAAATCAGAAGCAAGGAGCTAGCTATCAACAGCACCAAAAACAACAAGCAATAATACAAAACACGTTAGATCTTCCACTAAAGCCATTCATTGGCGAGCGCGCGGTAGAGAGAAATGACAACTTCTGTGCTAGGTACCGAGCGAACTGATTTGAACTACAAAGAGACTGAGCTGTGTCTGGGATTGCCTGGTGCTGTTGGTGCCAAGAATGAAGTTGAGACACCTAATAAGGCTACTGGGAAAAGAGGGTTTGCTGAGACTGTTGACTTGAAGCTTAATCTTCAGGCTAAAGAGGGTGTCATGGATCTGAATGAGAATATCAAGAATATTACTTCAAAGGACAAGAACCACCTTCCTGCTGTTACCATCAAGGACCCTGCTAAGCCACCGGCCAAGTAAGTTTTTCTTTTTTATGATTCTTCTCTTCTTCTTCTGGATCTTTTTTTTCTTTCCTGCTTCAATCGTATGGTATATATAAGCTTGTTGGAGAGCAATTACAGGATAGAAGTTGTATTATTGCTGTCGTTTTTGTCACAAGCCATAAATTAACCCTCTTTCTTTCCTTTGTTATTTAAAACTTTTGAAAAAAAATCATCTACATAGAAAATCCTTTTCTTCTAATCCTTAAAGGGATTTTTCTTTTTATTGATCCCCCCTCTCTTGTGTGCACTGGTACTGGTTAGTTATTTTATTTTTTTTGTCTTTGTTTTCTTTCTTTTTTTGGAAATTAGAGATGTAATATTAACATGAGTGATATTGGATTTCAGGGCACAAGTTGTAGGTTGGCCACCAGTTCGATCTTACAGGAAGAACGTTATGGCTCAGAAGAACGCCAGTGAGGAAGGCGAGAAGGCAAGCACTGGCGGCAGCAGTGCAGCATTTGTGAAGGTCTGCATGGATGGTGCACCCTATCTTCGCAAGGTGGACTTGAAGATGTACAGGAGCTACCAAGAATTATCTGATGCCTTGGCCAAAATGTTCAGTTCCTTCACCATGGGTGAGTGTGATTATATATATATATATTGGCTATATCTCATGATGAGTTAATTAAGAGAAAAGGATTCAATACATTGAATTGGATAGATCTAATTAATATTATAGACCCAATAATCATCGTAAAAGTACTTTTTTGTAGGTAATTATGGAGCCCAGGGAATGATAGACTTTATGAATGAGAGCAAGTTGATGGATCTACTTAATAGTTCCGAGTATGTGCCATCCTACGAAGACAAGGATGGTGATTGGATGCTCGTGGGTGATGTTCCATGGGAGTAAGTTCCTCGTATCCTAAAAGCTCTAAAGCATGTAAAAAATTGATCAAATAATGAAAAAAAAGAGAGAGGCGAGCTTGCAGCTCATTCTGCAATAGTACAACTTTGTTTCGAATGTTGCCACTAGTATTTTTTAAAGTAAATTTACTATACACTGAGCTCAGATCTCGAGTTGATGAACTCTTTTTATGATTTAATTCTTGTAAGTAATTATTCACTCATGAGTCGCGTCCAGTAACATATATATATATATAAAATAGAAAAGTGGTGACAGTACAAATTAGGCATTACACACAAGTTTTAGGGCTTTCCTAGGTCATCCATCATATGGAGCAAAAAACATATTGGGCAGGTGCAGCAAGAATATTAATGGTTTTTTGTATTGATTTTAAATATCACGAAAGAAGCAAGAATTAGTTTGAAATTTTATCACTTACATGGTTACGTTGATCTTATGCAGGATGTTTGTCAATTCATGCAAGCGCCTGCGCATCATGAAAGGATCTGAAGCCATTGGACTTGGTATGCATCTAGATCTAATTAATTATCTCATCATCATAACCATTTATAATATTTATTCTGAAAGTAAATTTGTTACTAAATATTGCTTCCATATGTTTCAAAAAAAAAAAAAGAGTTAATCATGAATGAGAAGGTATACGACTAACTTAAACTTCATGTCCAAGTTTCAGCACCAAGAGCCATGGAGAAATGCAAGAGCAGAACCTGAACCTTGTATACTCAATTTATTTAGCTTTCCTACTGAACTCCCTCTTTTCAGCCTTGTATCCATGAAGACCAGGAGACAAGGCACTTGTGCAACGTGGGTGGAGCAGTAGTGGTGTTTCCTGGATCTGTCTGTACTTTTTTTTTTTTATTATTATTTTTGAGGAGATGTGTCTGTATTTTCGTTTGATCGTATATAGATATCAAAGATCTAGACATTTGTAATGGACAAGAAGCAAGAACTTAACCCCCTGTTGTCTGGCTTGTTTATTACTAATGGCTTGCGTAATAATTTACCTATTTCTCTGTTGTTTGTTGTTGTATTGGCTGCCATAGTTGCCGAGGACGTACGTGTTTTATTCCTTCAATTCAATGCTACTCCTTGTTTTTTTTTTTTCCTCGTAAAAATATATTCCTTGTGCCCTCATTTATTCATAAATATATGTATGGGCTATTATTTTGGAGTAGGGGAGTTGCTTTAAAATTCATGACCCAAGTGAGGGGTAGGGAACAAGAGCATGTGCATGTTGATGGGGCTTTCAATTATGACCATTAGTTTATGCTATATGTTCATGAGCTTGCGATAAGCAAACATGTCTTTGATTGATATTGAATGAAGGTTGTTGAGTTAAGTGGGTGGAATTTTATTGATTTGTTTTTAAAATTATTATTCATTTAAAAAAAATAATAATTCATGTGTTTTTAAATGATTTAAATGTGCTAATACTAAAATAAAAAACAAAAAAAAATAAAAATTACCTTAATATATATTTTTTAAAAATACACTACTCCAAGAAGAGATAATAAAATAATACAAAAAGAGAGTGTGGTTAGCGACATCCCCATGATGAGTTTTTGTGTTATTTTACTGTGTTTAATTGAATTCTGTGGGAACACTAACATTAATTTACGTCTATCATTCTATCACTTTCTCTATCTACTTGCACGCGTTTCAAGCAGAAATAAATTATTATTATTATTATTATTATTTGTGGATCTGTGCATCATGGCAGCCTCATGTTCCTAGAATATATAATAATTATATCCGAGGGAGATAAATGGACAAATTGTTCCTAAGTATTATAACCAAGTGACATTAGAAGACAAGATATCCTATAACATTTTCACATGATGCTGCCTCCTATGGATGTATTTGCGAGGAGTACAATTAACCTCAAAATCTACAATACACTTGCACTACGTACGTTGATTAATTAACCTTTCATCTAATTAATTACTAAAAGCTGAGAAAATATATATATTAGATCTTGGGCTATATATGATGAAAGCTGCAAGCCTTCACTGTGAAAACAATTCCTCCCTCGGGACTCAACTCGGCTAGCCATCATTTTGAAAAAAACAGTTTCAATATTCAAGCAACACATCATTAGGTACCTTATTTGGAGAGTTGTAACGGTATTGTAACTAAAAAAAAATAAAGAAATAAAACTAGAAAATTGTTTTCCAGGTGCCCATATCTTTATTATTTTTTATGAATCATGAATTTTATATTCTTTCTCGTCTCTTTATATATATATATATATTAAATAAATCTCATAAATAATTAATAGAATGACACTGAATATCATATAAAATTTTACGTGATTAATCTATCTTGTTAAAAATCTTGAAAATCTTGTTAAAAATCTTGAAAATCATAAAAGCAGTGGAATACAAAGTCTTCTTTCAATAACGTTGCTAGAAATGATGGAAAAAGATGGAAAAATGGCCACCGAAAGTCTCCCGGTCCGAATTTGTTTGGGCTGCTCCTCGGAATCCTTCCTTCACTATTTGGTGTACGTAGAGCATGTCAGTATGAATAAGTCTTGGCCCTGATTTAACAATACTAAAGAAAAGTTTAAGAGATCCAGGCCAGCTCGTTTACAGATTACATTTTTTTCCTCGGAGGAAGGCCCGAAATAGAAATGGAAGAATCGGAGAAGAAATAGAAAAATCGAGATGGCATTTTAATCTCAATAATATATTTAGAATATTAGTAAGAAATCAAAATGAAATTTAAAATCTTTACTGTCTCATTTTTAAGATGAAAAAGATTAAAGATTTCATTCAGCAATCATTTTTTACTTCTATCCCGAAAAACACGTACAGTTTCTCAAATATCTCTTCAAATGTCTTCGATGCATTGTTATCTGGACAATATTATTGGTGCTTTTGTTTGGATAGATGAATTATGATGTTTCTGTAATTTTTTTAATTTTTTAATTTTAATTATTATGTTAAGTCTCACACCTCTTGCTAGCTAAATCTGGCAATTTATTTATTTTGGCAGACCTCATCGTTTTAGATATCCTGCCAGGATTAAAACGTTTATAATATTTATTTTTCTAGAGAATTTAATATTAGTATTATCACAAGATCTTAATACTATTTATTTATTGGATAATAAAGTATATCTTCAATTCAATTTGCTTATCCAGTAAGATTAATTCCCTTCTTATCTTAAAATTACATTCTCTCTATGTCAATTTAGTGCATCCATGAAAAAAACTAACCTTCAAACTCGAGTATATAAAATAAAATAAAAGCAAATATACATATTTAATTATTAGACCAATCACTTAAAATTAAAAAATATATATTATTTAAATTAAACCTCTAATAAAAAGATATAAAAGGGATTTTCTAGTTTAATTATTAGACCAATCTCTTAAAATTAAAAAAAAATATTATTTAAATTAAACCTCTGATAAAAAGATAGAAAAGGGATTGTCTAGTTTAATTATTAGACCAATATTTTAAAATTAAAAATAAATATTATTTAAATTAAACCTCTAATAAAAAGATAGAAAAAGGATTGTCTAGTTTAATTATTAGACCAATATTTTAAAATTAAAAATAAATATTATTTAAATTAAACCTCTGATTAAAAGATAGAAAAGGGATTGTCTAGTTTAATTATTAGATCAATATTTTAAAATTAAAAATAAATATTATTTAAATTAAACCTCTAATAAAAAGATAGAAAAGAGATTTTCTACTTTGGAGAGAGAAAATATTATACAAGCGTTTTTATACATCAATTTTGAAAGCTAAAATTGTAGATATTTTTTTTTCTGTTGGATGGCGATTCCATGTGATCCGCCTTTTCTAAATACAATTTGTGTTTAGAATTGTATTTATATGTATTTTAAAAATATTTTTGATTAAAAAAATAAATATTAAATAAATATTTTTATTTTTAATATTTTAAAATTTGTTTGAGGTGTTATATCAAAAATAAAAAAATATTTTTAAAAAATACCATCAAATACACTGCTAAACCTTAACATTGCTGATCAATCGGCCACTTTTCAAATTCAAAACATTTCCGACCAAACCATGCGATATATTTGCATTTCCTTGACGGACTTTCCCAGCAACCAAACACGACATTACTTCCACGACACAACATCCCAAGATTCTCTTCCATCCTAAATTTACAGACATTTGAAAAATTCAAAAAACCTCTTTACCTCTTAAAACATAACATTCCATGAAATCACCTTAAAAAACCCAGAAGATCCACATTTAAAATCCGACCACCCCAGAATGGACTTCGTTGAATTGGAGGCGATCGAAGGCCTACGTTGGTCGTGGAACGCATGGCCAACTACCAAGAACCAAGTTTCTTCCCTTGTAATCCCACTTAGCATCATGTGCACTCCACTGATGCAATCAACTGAGCTTCCGATTCTGACTTATGACCCTCTAATCTGCACTCGCTGTGCTGCTGTTTTGAACCCTTATGCTCGTGTAGATTATCAGTCTCGCATTTGGGTTTGTCCTTTCTGCTACAACAGGAATCCTTTCCCTATTTCTTATTCAGGTATCGGCGAAACCAATCTTCCTGCTGAACTTTTTCCTACTTACAATACTGTAGAATACAAAATTGACAAGGTTGATTCTAAATTTCGGTCTAATTTGCATTTGGGTTACGGTTGGTCTAATGGGCTTTCTTCGTCTAATGTGTCATTGTCGTCTATGATGTCCGTGGGGACTCCGAGGAGCATTGGTGGTGCTGGTGTTGGTGGGGAGGTCAGGGGATTTGCGGGGCCTGTACCGGTGTTTGTGTTTGTAGTGGATGCTTGTATGGTCGAGGAGGAGTTGAGGGCAGTGAAGAACGAGTTGTTGTTGGTTGTTGAGCAGTTGCCGGAGAATGCCTTGGTTGGGCTAATTACTTTCGATGCAATGGTTAGGGTTTATGATTTGGGGTTTTCTGACTGCTCTAGGGTTGTTGTGTTTCATGGAGGACGTGAGGTTTCGTCAGAGCAGGTACTTGGATCAAACATTCAATTGTAGAATTACTTGAGTGTTTATTAAATTGTTGATTCTAATCTTTTGAAGCTTGGACATTAGTTTCCATGTGCAATTGTATGTTTTAGTGGGTCTTGTGCATATTTATTGGATGCTTCAAAAATTTTAATTTTTATTAAGTGTGCATTAATTGGGAAGGACTTAAATTTTTTATGACAAAAGGATTACTGTTTTCTGAAATGACTGATAAAAATTTCTGATTAGGAAAGCCAAACTAAGCAGCAGTTTGCTGTTGTGATTTGTGTAGTCTCTTGTGCTGGAGGTTTTATTTTTTAATTAGATGGCTCAAGCTTTATGCTTTTCAGGGACATGCTTGCATTACTTGAAAGCCGAATGGGATTTGATCATACTGCTTGATCCATACTTGCCTCTAGCACTGTTCGTTCACTTCACCTCTATAGCTTGATCCACACTAGCCATTTTTCCTAGATACCAGATAAGTGAAGGAGTATCATTGTTTTGCATCTATACCACAAATCATCAAAAAACTTTTTGATATGCGCGCGCGTGTGGTTAAATAAAAAATTTCTGTGTTACTTAAAATCACTGTTTTTCTTTCACCTTGGAACCTGCAGACCCAACAATTTCTGGGTATATACAGCACCAAGCAGCAGCAACAGCAACTTGGGAAGACTCCAGTTATCCAAAAGCTGGGATTTTTGCTACCTGTATCTGAATGTGAGTTCAATATCACCACTGCCATTGAAGAAATCTGTTCTTTAGCTGTAGTCATGCCAGGACATCGCCCTCAAAGGTGTACAGGAGCTGCAATATCAGTTGCACTTGGACTTCTTGAAGGATGCTCAGTGAATACAGGCTCCCGGATCATGATTTTCACATCTGGACCTGCAACTTTGGGGCCAGGGATTGTTGTGGACTCAGATCTTAGCAATGCCATCAGAACTCATGGAGACCTCATTAATGGTCATGCATCGTACTATACAAAATCCTGTAGCTTCTACAATCAGCTTTCACAGAGATTATCTGATGCATCTGTTGTCCTAGATCTTTTTGCTTGTTCTCTTGATCAAGTAGGTGCAGCAGAATTAAAAGGCCCTGTTGAGAGCTCTGGTGGGTTCATGATGTTAGGGGAGTTGTTTGAGTCTGATCAATTCAGAAAGTGCTTGCGGCAAATTTTTAGTCATGACGAAGAGGGGAATTTGAAGATGTATTTTGATGCAACAATTGAAGTGGTGACAACTAAAGATGTAAAAATCTGTGGAGCACTTGGACCATGCATTTCTCTTCGGAAAAAGAACAGTGTAGTCAGTGACCGTGAGACTGGGGAGGGTGGCACCTATAAGTGGAAGCTTGGTACACTAACTAATAGAACATGCATAGCTTTTTTCTTTGAATTATGTGATGAACAGAGGGCTGAACCTGGGTCTGCGTTTTTAGTACAGTTTATAACACGCTACAGGCATGGGAACATGGGAGTCCGGAAGAGGGTTACGACTGCTGCAAGAAGATGGGTTGAAAACAAGTCACCAGAAATCACTGCTGGTTTTGATCAGGAAACAGCAGCTTCAGTAATGGCCAGGCTAGCCATTTACCGAGCAGAGAGATGTTTTGCTCGAGATGTTATAAGATGGCTGGATGACGACCTTATTTGCTTTGCTTCCAAGTTTGGAGACTATATCCAGGAAGATCCGTCTTCCTTCCGCTTGTCATCGAACTTTTCTCTTTACCCTCAGTTCATGTATTACTTGAGGAGGTCCCAGTTCATAGATGTTTTCAACTGTACCCCTGATGAGACTGCATTCTTCCGCCTGATGCTGAACCGTGAAGGGGTAGTGGGTTCCCTTATCATGATACAACCTACACTTTTTCAATACTCTTTTGATGGGCCTCCTGTTCCTGTGCTCCTAGATGTTCGCTCCATTTTTGCTGACGTTATTTTGCTCTTTGATTCCTACTTCCATGTGGTGATTCATTATGGGTCCAAGATTGCTCAGTGGAAAAAGCTTGGTTACCACAAAGATCCAAACCATGAGAATCTGAGAAAGCTTTTGGAAGCTCCTGAAATTGATGCACAGCAAGTGATGGTGGAACGAGTTCCAGCACCCAAGCTAATAAAGTGCGATCAACACAGTAGTCAAGCTAGGTTTCTTCTAGCCAAGTTAAATCCATCCGTGACTCAGAATTCAACATTCATAGATGGGTCAGAAATCATACTTACTGATGATTTGAGCTTGCAAGATTTTATAGATCATTTGCAGGCCCTGGCTGTGAAGGGTTAACAAAGAGTGGTGTCGTGTAGTTTTTCCCACGTTTCTGTTTCTTTCACTAAACTACATTACGAGTTGAGAGTTCTTTGTACATAAATTTATCTGAGTCGAGGGTTTTGTTTCTATTTAGAAATAGAAGCACCTTGTATTGGGTACAATGAATATTATTTGTTTGTGCTTTGCAAGGAGAGCTGCTGGCATTCTCTTGCTGGCTTTGTTCAATGTGCATAGAGTTTTAGTGGATGTTCGATAGGTTTTGAAGATTTTGCCAAACAGGCTTCCTTTTACATATTGTTATCCTGTTTTCTTCCTTTGTTACCACCATATCAGTCTCTCGAGATTTTTCAACGTAGGATGACAAGAACCAGAAGAAATCCCGGAACCATACTTCCAGCAAAGTGCACTCCTTTTGGGTTTCTCCCTTTTGTGTTTAAAAACGATAACAGTGTTCATTGTTTGAAAATTTCAGTACACAGGTTTGAGTAACAACTCGAGGCACCGTCTCCAATTAAACATTTAACAGACGAGGGCCAGTTCTAATACAGACGCGCTCACTTCAGCTCGTCTCGCCACAAAACGAGCTGCACAATTCTGAGCCCTAGCGGACGTGCTGTCTGTGAAGCTTGGAGGGCAGGGGAGGGGGAAGGAAGGGTAGGGAAGGGGCTATTTGGTGTTCGCTTCATTGGATTGCAATGTTATCAAAATCGAGCGATTTGATGGAGGTTGAGGACTATGATATGGCAGTTTATGAATCATTGTGGAGTTTTAGAAAGAGAGAGAAGCGTATAGAGTTATTGAAAATAGAGAGGAATAATAATGAGCTAAACTCAATAGTTTTATCTTGTGTGTTTCATCAATTCATGAAAAAGGTTAATTTATTATCAATTTGATAGATTAATCACTTTTATTTTCAATTCCGTTCAATTGAGTATAGTTTTTACCATATGATTTATTATTATCAACTTTAATTTCATTCTTGTAAAACGCCCACCCTTCCTATCAAATATTATTATTATTATTATTTTTTTTTTTTTATTATTTTTTTAG
>Ga0307514_10004852_pt1 | contig 12231 bp, 7 predicted proteins | sample 16_EM_MG_FD_203088 | JGI IMG/M metagenome (GOLD analysis project Ga0307514, IMG submission 203088) | Populus trichocarpa ectomycorrhiza microbial communities from riparian zone in the Pacific Northwest, United States - 16_EM | ecosystem: Host-associated > Plants > Roots > Unclassified | place...
TAATATAGCGTGGGCATTAATATCATTATTCACTATATTATTATAATTAAAAGTATTATTTTAAATAAAATCATAAATAATATCTGTAACTCATGAAATTATATATATATATATATATATATATATCCCCAAATATTTTTTATCGTTTGTTACATTACCAATTGTTTTTTAACTGTGCTAGAAAAAAAACCCAAAAAACTCCAAAACGAAGTGAGATTTATTAGTCCGATCTTGGAATGCCCTTTTTTGTTGGCAGAAAGAAAGGGTCTCCTGACAAAGCATGTGCATGCACTAAATTGGTGTCTAAAGTCAAAATTGATAGGCACTGATTCGGTGCCAAATTATTGCAATGGCTGGGATGCTTAGCCTATAAATAGGCTGTATTCTAAATCTTCCATGATACCATAAAAAGAAAAGAAAAGAGTGACACTTTATGAGCTATTTGTGAGAAAAAGATGCGAGGTGTTTCTTATTAATTATTCTTCTATTAATTAATTCATTAATAGAGAGTAATTGTAATTTACTAATTCTTATAATTTTTTAATGGGTTTTTTTTTATGCTTGCTCATGAATCTCATAGGATGAAACATATAAATCTTTATGTATCTTATTTCTCATTTTACTATGTTTTATTTGTTTTATTTAGATGTATAATATTATCGCTTATGGATATCGCAACCCTAACAATTTTCCAAAGTCCGTAAAATGTTTGGAAACTTGCATTATTGCAAATATTTCAATATTTCAATTTTAAGGTTTTTTTAATCTATTAAAATTTAGATTTATCACAAAAAAATTAAAATTAAAGTTTACAGATACGTTCTAATCGTAGCAAATAGACATCAAAATTTAAATTCTCAAAGATTTATCAAGATTAAGATTAATTTTAAAGTCTAAAAGATTTAATTAAACAAATCACTACCAAGAAATTCAGAATGTTTTAAATTATAAATCTTATGTTTTCAAAATTTCTACTAGTTTATGCAAAACAAATTTTGGCTCCAAAAAAAGATAATGACATGCTTGTCAATGTAGGAACTCTATGCCTTATATACTAACTCGACTTTTTAAAACAATGGTATTAAATCTAACCTAGAAAACGACCGGTCAAGCTACTAGGTCTTTGTGTTATCGGTTCAATTATTGAGTCTCTAATCTACCAGTTTAATAATTTGATCACTAATCAAATCAATTCAATTGTACTATAATATAATTTTTTTCTTGCAACACATCATTTGAGCATGGAATACAATTAATGACGAACTGGTTAAAATTTTACAATTTAAAATAATTTATTTTATAAATGAGTCAGAGCTTGACCCGTTGGTTAAAGTGTCTATATTTTATTGGACTTGGCCGGTTTTAACCGGTTTGGAGAGTATCTCTTGTGGGTTTTGCCGTTTTGGTCTTTCATCCGAGTACAAACTGGTTTGATGGCTAGATCACCAGATTTTTGGTCGGACCTATTGATCCAATTTGGGTTTAATAACACTAATTTAAAGTTCATCTCGAGGCAACTTGTTGAGCATGGAATAAGCTTTTTGGGTGAAAGAATAAAAAGTTACAATGGGTTCAGTTTGAGAAAATCATACAATTTATCATACCAAAATATGCATTAATTTGAAGTAAAGAACACAAACTTGCCATGTCTCAGACACCCAAATAGAACTTCATCACCTAGTATTCAAAACACATGAACTTTTACACAACACGACCATGGAGATCCTTTTTCTTTCGTTTTATGGTAAACTCAAGAAAAGAATACATTATTTTTCTTACACCAAGTCGTCAAGAAGTCTTAATTTCAAACAGATCACTCCACACAAACTCACAAAAGAAGCCTGAATTTAGAACACACAACATGGCTTTGGTTTTGCAACGATGCCGGCCTCGACATCATGTTGACTCCAGCACTAACATTATTGCAGGCCTCCGTTTATTTCTCAAATAAAAAACATCATATAAAATAGTAGATATCATAGTGTCTTCAGAGGAGAAACATTTGTGTACTTCAGAATGTATCAACCAGAAATTCTGGCCAAGCGAGCTTTCCGGTTCTTAATCAGTTTTTGCGCAAGGCTGCAAAAAATCAATGCAAAGATTGCAAAATTAGACCCACATAACGCTCAAGGCTATTAATTTTGGAGCAAAACCACCAAAGAAAAAAAGTAATACAAATTTATCATTTAATCAAGCTCTTACGCTTCAAGTTCGGCATCGTGCTTTGCTGCAAGATCTTTACCGATCTTCTCAAGTTTTTTCAGATTTTCTTGGCTTGCATCGTCCATCCTGGCCCCAGTGAGTTCCATCTTAGCCTGAAAATTGTAGTGTTGATTATCAAATTGCAGCACATCATTTGAACATGAAATACAAGTGCATGATAAAGACTATGACTGAAACTCTCCAGTTTAAATACGTACTGAGGTAAATCTTTGGAAATGTTTTCCTTAATTTCTACACACCTACAATATATATGTATATTTGGAAAAATATTTCAAATGTGAGTCACTCATACCTGAAGCCGATAATAGTTATCTTCCCAACCACAATATTTAAAGATTGTGGATATATACGTAGAAATCATCTCATCTGGTGCGGTTGTCAAGATATCAATCAATGGGCTGCCGTTGTTCTCGCTATACCAAAGCCATCTTAAGAGGCCCCATTTGCTGGGATCTCCAACCACATACCTGCCACTCTGGTCAGCTGCTCCAGTTCCAAGTGAAAGAATAAGAAGCTTACGACCATCCATCTTTTGTTCTTTCATCACCTCACACACGGCTAGCAATGACTGATAAAATTTATAACATTAATTGAAAGAAAGCATTCTGACTGTTAAGCAAGCACACAAAACTCAACCCAAGTGTTCCAGAGAGTTTTAGATCCACTTAGCAACGTTAACAACACCTGTATAGCAACATATAGCAACCCTTAACTTACAGGATTGTTGGCTGCAAGACCGCCATCAGCTAAGTTGAAATCAACTTTTGTTTTAAAATAATATGGAGGGAAGTAATATGGCGCTGCAGACGTGCCAATACAAACGTCTGCTATTCGAGCGTCCGTTGATTTATCTCGTTGTGCCTGCAATTTTATTCACAATAGATGATGCATGAGATCACTATATGTGTGTGTGTGTGTGTGTGAAGCACCTTTCGGAATATTGGTATGTGTTTATTAGCTACATAATTAAAAAGAATCAATGACCTTTAAGCTGGAGAATATGATTGGCTGAAAAAGCTTGATGTCGAAAGTGGGGATTATCACGTTAGTCAGAGCATCACTGAGAAGTTTCTGTCCCACTTCTTCGTTAATTATCTCATGTAGTTTGACACCATCATACCTTGGAAAAACTAGACTCCGAAGTTTCTTACGGATAAAGTTAGGAAGCAATCCCCAATTTAAAAGAAACCGTAATACAGAAATAAGAGGATCTACAATGATATGATTCCTGTTTAAGAGAATCACATCGATTTAATTATGCGAAATTTAAACTTTTTTTCTGAAAAAAAATTATGTTAGTATTTTGTCAGGATATATATTGTTTAAATAAAAAATTAAGTGCACAATCCCGACCCTTTGATTTAATTCACCTCATTTCATTTTTATATTGCTGGATCTGGTTTCTTGCTTCATCCAGGACAGAATTGATCGCAGCTTCATCATCGAAAAGTTCATCGTCTTCATATTGTTCGGTGGTTTGAGGAAATATGAGTTGACTCTTGTCCAGATAAAACTGGACAATATCCTTTGCTGCAAAAGTTGGTCGTTTTTCAGCATTCGGAGTAGTGAGCATGGCAGTCATAAGACCTCCTGTGCTTGTCCCAGCAACAAAGTCAAAATAATCTGCGATCCTCGCATCCTTGTTATCCACATCCAACTTCTATATATACATACAGCAAAAATAGCAGTTAGTATAAGGCTTCTCTGATCGATGTTATTAAAAGTAACAAGAGGGTAACACTAGAGTTTTTGATAGATTCAAGAACCTGAAGCTTAGCTTCTAGAGCAGTAAGGACTACGCTAGGAACGATGCCTCTCACTCCTCCCCCGTCAATGCTGAGGATTGTTGCAAAGCCTTGATCATCACGACCTGATCCACTCGAACTTCCATTCCCTAAGAACAACAAGAACAAAATTAGCTTTGATTATTACATAGTCTAATCTCTATGATTACAACTCTAGTAATAGGGTTAATGAAGTGCCCACCCATCTTGTGAAAACTGAAATAAAAGTATTTTAGTCTGTGACTATTTCTGCTTCACTACAACTTTAGCATCTGCTTCGCTCCCCTTTTATAGCACTACTGAGGCTTCGTACGGTAGCTTAGCAACAAAAGTATTGTCTTTTTTTTTTTTTTAATGTTTTTCTTGAATATGCTTAGAACATGATTGAAACTTAGGTTGCCATTGTCAAACGTCATCAGATTAAATTGAGCTGCTTTCACACCGACATCAAAGAAAAAAACAAAAATCTCATCTGCTTAAATTTTGTCCGATCATATAACATTTCTCATTGGTCTCATCCAGTGGCGTTGATAGAATTATTTATTAGGGGTTAAAACTAATATTATAAGATATAATATTTTTTTAATTTATTGTACATAAGTTATAAAAATAAAAAAAATTACATGATTTAGTTTTATTCAAAAAATTTATTACAAACATTTAATGACATTTGTACAAGGTAAGAGGTTTAAAGCAATATCAAATTGAGTCAAAGCAATGAAGTTAATTTTTTTTTTATAATGTATTTATCACTTTAATCTTCCTGGTCTTTGTATCTATCAAATATAAATATACAAAGCATATAAGAAACATTAGATAAAACGAAACATTATTTATATTTGATAAACTTTGAAAAAAAGTAAAAAATAATAAAGAATGATTCTTACATATTTATTTTAATTGTGCTCGTCGTTCTTTTATATAATAAAAATCATTGATTATCATATCAATTGTAAAATTTTTTTAAAAAAATTTTTATATAGACAATCAAATAATTCACAAGAAAATCATTCTCCATCTGATTGCAAAGTTTTATTTTAACAATCTTCATTGCTGAAAAAGCTTGTTCAGTAGTTGCTGTCAAAACATAAAGAGTCAAAATAAGCCGAATCAACCTATTAATGGGTGGATAAATTGTTGATTTTTCTGTTTCAACAAATCCTTGACATAAATCAGTAATCAATGACATATTTTTTTTACTTTGAATGATTGGGTATATCAAGCTTATAATGCTGCAATTGAAATCTCAAATAAAGTTTTTCTTGGTAAGAAAAATCTTCAAGATAGAACTTGTCAACAAATAAGCATACATCTTCAACATTGAATAATTTATAGCTATTTCTAGAATCTAAAGCTATGTTCAATTTAAGAAGCTCAATTGCCTGTTCAATGAATCTATTATTTAACTCTTGTAATTATTGATTAATGATAGCTGTAAATATATCAACTTGATAGTGATGCTTAACTATTACTGATTTTTTTTTAAAAAAATGGGTTACCAATGACCATTTACCTTGTTTTGTTTAATGAAAAATGAATTAATTGGTGGCTCTGCTTCAACCTTTCCAATTTATATTTTTATATCTATTATTAACCATTTATGTTAGGGCTCTAGACAGAAAAGACAGTAAAGTCAATTTATTTGAAAAAGTTGTTTATAACTTTATGTTTTTTCTTTACACATAGATAGCATTAAATAAAGAGTTTTAAAGTCAAAGATAGCAAATACATTTACTATTGGAAGGGCCATCTATTTAAAATAAAAAAAAAATATTCTATCTTCCCACACTTAAGAACCACATAATAAAAAAAATTGAAATAATTTATGAAATTTTTATTTTTATTATTATTTTAATTTCATCATCTTTCAATATTATGTGGTAGATTTGATTTCAATTATTTTGATTGTGATTTATTTTATTTGAGATAATTTATGAAATTATATTTTTTTTTTCAATTTCATTCTCATTCAACCTTTTAATTTGTAAGATTTATTCCTTATTATTTTAATAAACTTGAATAGAAAACATTAATAAGTTATTCTCAGCTCATCTTCCATGACATAACTAAATACTAGAAAATACTTTCCAACTTATTTTTCATGACACTACCAAACATCGAGAATAATTCACTTTCCAGGAATCTACTTTTCAAAGAAACTATTTTCCAAAAAAAACTACTTTCCAGCAAACAAACGGGACCTTAGTAAAAACTATTTTGAAACTTTTATTTTCAGCTGGTTGAATTGAAAATAGAGTTTGGGTTTTGACTCATGATTTATAGTTAGTGTTTAGTTGTTCTCCAAGCAGGGGCAGAGCTAGGATTAGTTGTTAGGGAGGGCCAAAACTAATATAACAAGATATAATATTTTTTTAATCTATTGTATATAAGTTGTAAAAAAAACTATATAATTTAGTTTTATCCGATGAACTTATTATAAACATATAATGATCTTTGTACAGAATAAGAGGTTTAGAGCAATACCAAATTGAGTCAAAGCAATGAAGTTAATTTCATTTTCATAATCTATCCATCACTTTAATCTTGCTAGTCTTTGTATCTATCAAATATAAACATACAAAGCATATAAAAAATATTAGTTAAACTGAAGCATTATTTATGTTTGATAAACTTTGAAATAAAGTAAAAAAAAATAATAAAAAATGATTCTTATATATTTATTTTAATTGTGCTTATCATTCTTTCATAGAATAGAAATCATCGATTATCATATCAATTATGAATCTTTCAGCAATTCCTTTTATATATAGACAATCAAATAATTTGCAAGAAAATTATCCTCCATCCGATTGTAAAGTCTTGATTTAACAATCTTCATCATTGAAAAAGCTCGTTCAGTAGTTGCTGTTGAACAGGAAGAGTCAAAATAAGTTGAATCAACCTGTTAATGAGAGGATAAATTGTTAATTTTTCTATTTTAACCAATCTTTGACATAAATCAACAATCGATGACATATTCTTTAACTTTGGATGATTGAGTACATCAAGCTTATAATGCTGCAATTGAAATCTCAAATAATTTTTTTTTGTAAGAAAAATCTTCAAGATAGAACTTGTCAACAAGTAAACATATATTTTCAATATTGAATAATTTATAGCTATTTCTAGAATCTAAAGTTGTGCTTAACTTAAGAAGCTCGATCGCCTGCTCATTGAATTTATTATTTAGCTCTTGTAATAGTTAATCAATGATAATAGTAAATATATCAACTTGATAGTGATGCATAATTGTTACTGATTTTTTTTTTAATTTGGGTTACTAATATCCAATTATCTTATTTATTTGATGAAAAATAAATTAATACCATTTTGCTTAAAATTTATATTTATATTTCTATTATTTACCGACATGTTAGGGCTCAGACAGAAATGACTGTAAAGTCAATTTATTTGAAAAAGATGTTTATAACTTTATGTTTTTTCTTTACACATAGATAGCATTAAATAAAGAGTTTTAAAGTCAATGATAGCAAACACATTTACTATTGGAAGGGCCATCTATTTAAAATAATAATAAAAAAATTCTATCTTCCCACACTTAAGAACCAAATAATAAAAAAAATTGAAATGTTTTGCAGGGCTGAGCCCTGCTTGCCTCCCCTTAATTCCACCCCTATCTCTAAAGATATAAAAGACCGAGACTCGAAGAAGAAAATGTGTTTTGATTATGGAAACAAACACAACCAATGATAATATTTAGCAAATTGTTTAGCCTGGTGAAGCAGTATTATGAAATTCGATCTCGGGAATTTTTTTGAAAAAATTAGAGTATGATCTAATAATTAAATAAAAGAATATTATTTTTTATTGCTATTATAATAGTTTTGCACAAGCAAATCTCTTCTTAAACTTTACTATGCCTTACTAATCCATCAAAACATATATTAAAATATTTGTATAATTTGATCTAATTATTAAAAACTTTCAGCTTTTTCTGGCGGATTGCATCGAAAACTAGAAATTAATGCCGATAGTATAATGAGATCAGACGTGAAAGAAATTGCTGCTATATCCAAAACTCGTAACAAGTTCTTAATCATACTCCAGTTTGATAAATTGAAAGTGAGATTGGATCATAAATACATCAAATTCATTAAGAAAAAATAATTAATACATTGTTTAATTAATACCTAAAGAATATATTAATTACTGTACGGTCACCCAACGTACACGTCAGCTCAATGAGCTAAGCGGATTAATATTACTAATATTAATTATTGTATTGCTGGCCTCAAGGGCAACGACTTGGTGAGCAGTGAGATAAGCTGAACAACAATGGTCTCCATAGTTGTGCTAATCGGCATATAATTGGTGCTTTTGTTTTGGATGCTTTTGTTATCAATATGGTTGCCACGTTAGAGGGATACAGCTAAAGCAGGAGTAGTTGTTGAATGGCGGGAGACAACGTGGCAGTTAGGGGATTTTTGGCTGTTATTTTTTAAAATATTTTTTTAAAAAATATATTAAAATAATTTTTTTATTTTTTTAAAATTATTTTTGACATTAACACGGTAAAATAATTTAAAAACATAAAAAGTTAATTTAAAAAAATAAAAAATTAATTTTTTAAAAAATATATATATTTTTAAAAAAACTGTGTCATTCTCTTTTCACATAAGTTTCATACATAGTTGTATGATAACAGCGAGTTCATTCAGGGAGGCACCTCCAGAGAGAGGATTATGTTCAGCGGGCAGCCAAAGCAATCTTGTCATTTTTTTTAAGCATTTATTTGAGATTATTTTTTAAAGTAATTTTTATTTTGATATATTAAAATAATATTTTTTAAAATTATTTTTAATATTAACATATAAAAATAATTTTAAAATACAAAAAATATTAATTAATTTTTTTAAATATTTTAAAAATACTTTTAAAATAAAAAAAGGTTTTGGTGACACGAAATCAATTAGATGGAAGAAATCAAGATTTAAACCCTGAAATTGCGGCTGACTCTATTCTAGCTTCACCTTCACGAGCGGTGTTTGAGTATATAATTTTAGTTTTTTTTAAGTATTTTTTATTTAAAAATATATTAAAATAATATTTTTTTATTTATAAAAATAATTTTTGACATCATTACATCAAAATAATTTAAAAATATTAAAAAAATATTTTTAAACCATAAAAATAAATAGTATAATAGATATAAAAATGTTATTATCCCTTAGTCACTTCTGTACATTCAAGCAGGGTTGGTCTTAATAAATGTGAATCTGGACTCACCGATACAAGCCCAACGTTCGACATCTCCCCGTTTGTAAAAGGTGGGCTGGACCTTGTGTATTTGGGCCACTCAACTCCGTGGGCTTCCTTCCAAATATTCCAACTAAGCTACTCAGCCCAAGCCTTTCTATTAGTTCAGCAGCAGTAATGTTGGTGTTATAAGGGAAACAGAGCAGGCCCCCAATCACAAGACACAGCCAAACCGTGACTGTTTGCCATGGAAGGAGAAAAATGAAAAGATTTGTTAATGGTGGAAGCCTTCATGGGTCAGTTGATGTTGCTTCAGAAGACTCAATGACCTCAGCTATTGAAAGATTTAAGCACAGACTCCTTGCCAATTATGATCACACAGCACAAGAGAGACTGGCTGATTCTGAGGAAATCAGTAATATGATTCTAGTGGGGAATTAAGTTTAGTCTTGGGAACATACATGAACTTGGGACGTACACAAATGATCTGCAAGAACAGATTGATAGGGAGAGAGAGGAATGGAGGGCCACTCTGTAACTTGACGTGCTCTGATGTTTTTCAAGGTTTTGTATTTCTTTCTATGAAGATTACAGGCTGGAATATTTGTGGTGTGGGTATACGGGGGAATATTCCATTTCTTTCTATGAATATTTGAGGCCACTCATCAACTCACAGCGTCAGTTGTTGTCTTCAACCCTTTTGAAAAATGATGCTGAGTGTTGTTACTTTTTGCTGGAAACAAAATTACAGCACTGTAATGATGGTTTCCTTCCAAGGTTGTGGAATTCCACTGCTGTGAAGTGGTGTTGTATTTCCCAATTAGCAGCGTGCAATAAACAGCATTTAGATTTTTCACTAACGAGAGGCACACCAAGATATATACCCAACTGCTCACAGATTCTCTATAATTTCCAAGCCATATCCATGTCATAGAGGCAAAAAAGCACTCACACTTTCCAAGATTATGCCTTATAATAACCATATACGCCTTCTGTTTTTTTTTTTTTTTAATTATGCTCATAAGAACGTTGCTGACACCTCAAATCCGAACCCATAAAAAGCTTGGACGACGAAACTAGTTGTAAAACTAAAACGAATAGGATGCTTACTGCTCAGGAATCATTATGGAAATGCTAACTAGGAAAAGCAGTTTTTGAACCTAGCTAGAAGCGATTAAACTTGTGTTGCTGCCTGATATCTCAAGGTCAAGTTGTGAACTAAGTAGGTATTCATAACTAGAATTTCTTAAGTTGTATATAAAACGGTTGTTTCAGTACCCCCAATAACTATTTTTATTGCTAATGCTGTTCTTCGTTAATTTTTTAGGGAATGGAAGTTGGAGTGGATCAGATAATGACTGTCAATACTTTGCTACAATCCTTGGCATTGATGGGGGAGGAGTGAGAGGCATCATTCCCAGCATAGTACTTACAGCTCTTGAAGCTAAGCTTCAGGCTCTTACATTTTCAGGTCAGCTTTTTCAAAGTTTCAACAATGGGGTGGGTCCACACGTTAACTTAGTCAGCAATTATTTTCTGATTCTTTTGTTGTATCTTGTCATATAATCTTTGCTAGGTAAAGTTATGGCTTCCTTCCTAGCAACTTCCTTCTTGTCAAACAATACAATAATCTTTGCTACTGTAACATTCATCTCATTATACCATTGATTTCCCGATTTCCCAATTTCCCTCATCAAATTTCTTAAACCTTTGTGATGATCAGTGCTTCCTTTTCTGATTGAATCGAATCATCTGGAGCTAAACATCTTGCAAATTCCTTGTTATTTTTAAACCATATATTCTTCTCTGTTCTTGTTTTTCTTCCTGAATACTACTTAAGCAGACAAGCACTTGAAGAACAACTTGAATCCAGGTAGATTATTTATAATACATCTTCTTCATTTTGTTTTTCACATGTAACTATGGTTTGAATCTTTCAAGTAAAACACAAGTTGTAGAAATTCTAATGAGAAACTTTGAAGAAAGGATCATCAACAGTTTCCAGAAATAAATAATTTGATCTTTCTCAGTTGTAACAATCCATGCCTTCTGGAGTTCATAATAAATTGACCCCAAGTTAACCTTGAATTCATTGTTTTTTCTTCATAGTTTCTTTGCTGTTTGTAACTTATTATTTTAGTTTCAACCTTCCTTTTCCAATTAATGTACTTCCATTAATTTTAATTCAATATTTTGACCCTTTTTATCTATAGGACAAAATGGTTAGACCAAATGATCCGTTTTGGAATGATGTTGAAGATATGAATGATGGAAGCATGAAGTGTAAGTTTTGTGGGCATTTATTTGCCAAGGATACTTCCATTTCGAGGATCAAATGGCATTTTTCGGGAGAGAGAGGGCATGGTGTTGGCATTTGTGGTCAGGTGCCTAAAGAAGTTCAAGAAGCAGCCTTTCTAGCTATGAATGGTGGCAACAAAAGACATAAAAGCATAGCAAGTTTAAGCAATGTTAATGATTATGCCATTTCCACCTGTCCACGAGAACAAGACAATGCAGTACTTGGTAATTTGGCAGGGGATGCTGGAAGGATGCTAGTGGAAGTTCAAGGCATGGAACAAGGTGTTGGGCGTGAGAGAATTCATTCGCGTTTAGAAGAGGCAAATGGCATGGAAAACACTGGTGAAGGATCGTTTCAGCATGTTGACAGAAGTGTCTCTCCTTGGAGACTCAGAGTTGATGCTCATGAGAATAGAGGAGAAGCAACACAAGGAACAGATTTAGTGGATCAATTTGCTGATGGTACATGGGTTCAGATACACTCTGCCCTTTCAAAGAGGCAGAAGCTGAATGAAATCTCTACCTATTTAATGCAGGAAGATGAGGATGTGGAGCGTCTGCATGATGCATTTGAAACTGTAGGGAGAACAGAACAAGTGCAGCGTCTGGAGAGAGGTAGCTCTTGTGAGAGGCCATCAATTAATCAAGCTGATGAGCCTCGAGGAGATTCATCCCAACCAACAGATCCTTTGTGTCTTGATCATGGAAG
>Ga0307514_10004854_pt1 | contig 12229 bp, 11 predicted proteins | sample 16_EM_MG_FD_203088 | JGI IMG/M metagenome (GOLD analysis project Ga0307514, IMG submission 203088) | Populus trichocarpa ectomycorrhiza microbial communities from riparian zone in the Pacific Northwest, United States - 16_EM | ecosystem: Host-associated > Plants > Roots > Unclassified | place...
CGGGGAGGTGTGACCCGGGTGGGGCCCGGGTGCTCAGTAGACAACGGCTTTCGGTCGACTCGCAGCCAGCGGGTCCCAGGTCGGCCCGAAGGGCGCCGGGCCCCCATCCGTAGTACGCGGACGCAGCCCCAGTACGCACAGCCCCCAGTACGCACAGCCCCTGCTACGGCACGCACCGTACGCAAAAGGCGATTCTTACCCCGCTTCTGCGGAAACAACACCACCATACAAACGTTCTGTCACGTCCTCCCAGGCCGTGGCCACTATGGTGGACCTCTGCGTACGGAGATGAAGGGGCAGCAGTGAACGACGGCGACGGGACCCTCGCGGCACAGGACCGGGGGAGGAGGTTCGGGCCGCTCGGCACGCCATTGGTGATCATCCCGACCTACAACGAGGCGGAGAACATCAAGGCGATCGTCGGCAGGGTTCGCAAGGCCGTCCCTCAGGCGCACGTGCTGGTCGCCGACGACAACAGTCCGGACGGCACGGGCAAGCTCGCCGACGAACTGGCCGCCGGTGACGACCAGGTCCAGGTGCTGCACCGCAAGGGCAAGGAGGGCCTCGGCGCCGCCTATCTGGCAGGCTTCCGTTGGGGCCTGGAGAAGGGCTACGGCGTCCTGGTCGAGATGGACGCCGACGGCTCCCACCAGCCCGAGGAACTGTCCCGCCTGCTGACCGCCCTGAAGGGTGCCGATCTGGTCCTCGGGTCCCGCTGGGTGCCCGGCGGCCGGGTCGTGAACTGGCCGAAGTCCCGCGAGTACATCTCCCGAGGCGGCAGCCTCTACTCCCGCCTCGCCCTGGACCTGCCGCTGCGTGACATCACCGGCGGCTACCGCGCCTTCCGTCGCGAGACCCTCGAAGGCCTCGGCCTCGAAGAGGTCGCCTCTCAGGGCTACTGCTTCCAGGTCGACCTCGCCCGCCGCGCCGTCAGAGCCGGCTATCACGTCGTCGAGGTGCCCATCACCTTCGTCGAGCGCGAACTCGGCGACTCGAAGATGAGCCGGGACATCCTGGTGGAGGCGCTGTGGCGGGTCACCACCTGGGGTGTGGGGGAGCGGGTCGGCAGGATAGTGGGCCGCACGAAGCCGTCGGGGTCGTAGAACCCCGGTCCCACAGTCGTGGCTGGTCGTCCCCTTACGCCGTGCTGAGCCGGTTCCAGGCACACTGGACGCATGACGACTGGCGCTCCGACCCCCACCTCTCCCACCCGGCCCCGGCGCTCCCGGCTGCGCACGTTCCTGCCGCTGGGCATCGCCGCCTGGCTCGTGCTGGAGATCTGGCTGCTCATCATGGTGGCCGGTGCGACGAGCGGGTTCACGGTCTTCCTGCTGCTGGTCGCCGGCTTCGTGCTCGGTTCGGTGGTCATCAAGCGGGCGGGCCGGCGCGCCTTCCAGAATCTGAACGAGGCGCTGCAGCGCGGCGGAGCCCCGTCGGACTCGTCGAACGGCGGCGGCAACGGCCTGATGATGCTGGGCGGTCTGCTCCTGATGATCCCCGGCCTGATCTCCGACGCGGCAGGTCTGCTCCTGCTGGTCCCGCCGGTCCAGAAGGCCCTCAGTCGCTACGCGGAGCGCACCGTCGAGCGCAAGCTCCGTGAGGCGGTCCCAGGCACTCTGGGGGACGCCTTCCAGCAGGCCCGTATGCACCAGCCGGACGGCAAGGTGGTCCAGGGCGAGGTCATCAGGGACGAGCCGGGAGACGCCCCGCGGGACTTGCGCCCGCCGCTGACGCCCTGAGCCGACGGTGGGGGTGCCGCCCGCACGGCTCGCCGCCTCGGGCGCGAAGAGCGCGGGCACTGCAAAGCGCGAGCACCGAGGGCACACGAAACCGCGGGCGCCGTACGTGAGTCTTCATGTACGGCGCCCGCGGTTACTTGTGTGTTGTATCCCGCTCAAACCTTGCCGGGATTATGCCGACTTCCGGCTGTCCCTCGGATGAACTGCGATGTTCATCGCGCCGGAGCGCAGAACGGCCAGGCGCTCCTCGAGGACCTCTTCGAGTTCCTCGCGGGTGCGCCGTTCCATCAGCATGTCCCAGTGCGTACGCGCGGGCTTGGCCTTCTTTTCCTCAGGGCCATCACCGTCGACGAGGAGTGCCTGGGCCCCGCAGACCTTGCACTCCCACTCCGGCGGGATCTCCGCCTCGACCGAGAAGGGCATCTCGAATCGGTGCCCCTTCTCGCATGCGTACTCCACGGCCTGGCGCGGGGCCAGGTCGATACCGCGGTCCGTCTCGTAGCTGGTCACCACGAGGCGCGTGCCGCGAAGAGCTCGCTCACTCATGAATCGTGCCTCCCGGGCTTGTCGCCCACAGGACAGGTGTCGCTGTCGTCGTCATCCGGTCAACGTCCGGTCGGCGGTAAAGATTCCCGTTCCGCGTCCCGTTCCGGGTCATGCGTCGCCCGTCGTAGCCGCCCCTTGTTGTACCCACCAGCGCCCGGTTTGTCACACCTGCTAGCAGATGTCACCCAGCGTTTCGGCATCTTTGACGCGCAGTAACGGTACGCCTGGCAGGCCAAACGCGTACACTACAGCGCTTTGCCCCGGAACGCTAAATCGTCTCCGGAACCGGATTGCCCGCATCGCCGATCGCCCGCCGTACCGGAACCCTCGCGAGCAGCCCGAACCCGATGACGAAGAAGGCCACCAGAGAGATGATCGCGTCCCGATAGCTGCCGGTCACCTGGTAGGTGATCCCGAACAGAAGAGGCCCCAGCCAGCTCATGCCCCGGTCGCTCATCTCGTACGCCGAGAAGTACTCGGCCTCCTTGCCGGGCGGGACGAGATGCGAGAACAGTGAGCGGGAGAGCGCCTGGCTGCCGCCGAGCACCAGCCCGATCCCGGCGGCCAGCACGAAGAACCACACCGGAGCCCCGGCCGGCAGGAAGTACCCGGCCGCCAGTGTCACCGTCCACGCGACCAGTGAGCCCAGGATCGTGCGCTTGGCCCCGTAGACCCGGGCCAGTCGTCCCATTCCCAGCGCTCCGGCCACCGCAAGCACCTGGACCAGCAGTACCGCGCCGATGAGGGTCGACTGCCCGAGCCCGAGTTCCTCGGAGCCGTAGACGGACGCCTGGGAGATCACGGTCTGGATGCCGTCGTTGTAGACGAGGTAGGCCAGAAGGAAGGCGAGGGTGAGCGGATGGCGGCGCATGTCGCGGACTGTCGCGGCGAGTTGCCGCAGGCCGGGAGCCGTCGACTCCCCGTCGGGCCGTGCGGTGGAGCGGCGGTCGCGCAGGCGCCGCAGCGGGACGAGGGTGAAGGCACCCCACCACAGACCGGCCGAGGCCAGACAGATGCGGACCGCGGCGCTCTCCGAGAGGCCGAAGGACTCGTGGCCCGTGTAGAGGACGAGATTCGTGATCAGGACCAGCGAACCGGCCGCGTACCCGAAGGCCCAGCCTCGTGAGGAGACCGCGTCGCGTTCCTCGGGCGGAGCGATCTGCGGCAGGTAGGAGTTGTAGAGCATCATCGCCACGGACTGCGCCGCGTTCGCCACGATCAGCAGCAGACCGCCGAGGAGATAGCGGTCGCCGTCGAGGAAGAACATGGCCGTCGTAGCCGCTGCCCCGGTGTAGGCGGCGGCCGCCAGAAGGGGCTTCTTGCGACCGGTGCGGTCGGCGGCGGCGCCCACCAGGGGCATCACCAGGACCGCCACGATCACCGACAGGGACACCGTGTACGCGAAGAAGGACCCGGCCCGCACCGGGATCCCCAGGGGATGCACGAATCCGTCCGGGTCCGCCGCCGACTTGGCGACCGACGTCAGATAGGGGCCCAGGAACACGGTGAGCACGCTCGTCGAGTAGACGGAGCACGCCCAGTCGTAGAAGTACCAGCCGCGCTGTTCGCGCCGCCGTTCGCCGGCCTCGTCGGCGGTGCCCGTGCCCGTGCGCACGGTGTCGGTGCTCACCCGTGCTCCTCGCTTCCCCGTGGAGGTGCCGCGCGAGGGCGGCGGGCGGGCGGCGGCCCGGGTGTCAGACCCAGACGCCCCGGTCCTCCATGACCTTGCGCAGTGTGTCGATGTGATCGGTCATGATGCCATCGACTCCCAGGTCCAGAAGCCGGTGCATGCGTTCGGGTTCGTTCACCGTCCACACGTGCACCTGAAGTCCGAGCGCGTGTGCGGTACGCAGGAAGCGGTGATCCACCACCTGGATGCCGGACTGCGCCTGAGGCACCTGCGCGGCGACCGCGGATCGGCGCACCACGGCCGGCAGCCCCCAGGAGCGCAGCCGCAGATTGAGCACACCACGGGTGCCGTACGACGTCGCCAGGCGCGGCCCGGCCAGCCGCTGGGCCCGGATCACGCGTGCCTCCGCGAAGGAGCCGAGGCAGATCCGGTCCCAGGAACCGGTGCGCTCGATCAGCTCCAGGAAGGGGAGAAGGGCCGGCTCCGCCTTGACGTCCACGTTCCAGCGCGCCTCGGGGAAGGTCTCCAGGAGTTCCTCGAAGAGCGGCACCGGCTCCTTGCCCGCCACGCGCGCGTGCCGTACGTCCTCCCACGGCAGGTCCGCGATCCGGCCCGCCCCGTCCGTCATGCGGTCCAGGGTCGCGTCGTGGAACGCGACGAGCCTGCCGTCGGCGGTGGCGTGGACATCGGTCTCCAGGTAGCGGTAGCCCGCCTCGACCGCCCGCCGGAACTGCGAGGTGGTGTTCTCCAGGCCGTCTGCCGCACCGCCGCGATGGGCGAAGGCCATGGGGCCGGGATGGTCGAGGTAGGGGTGGCGTATCCGGGTGCTCACGATCGCAGTATCGCTCGCCGCGGTGGCCCGGTGGCAACGACCGTGCTGCCGGTTTCCGAGGGGACGGCGAACACCCGCAGGAAGAGCTGGGCGAGCGGGCCGATGGACACCGTGTACACAAGCGTGCCGACGCCGATGGTGCCGCCCAGGAGGAATCCGGTCACCACCACCGCCACCTCCACGCCCGTCCGCATCAGCCGGATCGAACGGCCGGTGCGCCGGTGCAGGCCCGTCATCAGGCCGTCCCGGGGGCCCGGCCCGAACCGGGCGGCGATGTAGAGGCCGGTGGCCGCGCCGTTGAGCAGGATGCCGCCGAGGAGAAGGGGGATCCGTACCGCCAGGGTGTGCGTCTCGGGGGCAAGGGCGAGGGTGCCGTCCATGGCGATGCCGACCACGAAGACGTTGGAGACCGTGCCCAGGCCGGGGCGTTGGCGCAGCGGGATCCACAGGAGCAGCACCGCGGCGCCGACGATGATCGACACCACCCCGATCGTCAGACCGGTGAGCTCGGCCAGGCCCTGGTGCAGCACGTTCCAGGGCTGCAGGCCCAGGCCCGCCTCGACGAGGAGCGCGGAACTCGCCCCGTACAGCGCGAGACCGGCATACAGCTGGATCAGTCGTCGCCCGACGCGGCCCGGGCTGTTCCTGGTCAAGAGGTCCCCCTGTGGTGGTACTGGCCTGACTCATGACACCCTGTGGCTTGGGTGGAGATGTCATCCATGGCCAATTCGGGGAAGGTGGACTGATTTCCATGGCGCAGTGGACGTCGGCGATGGGCGCGGTGCAGCTGGCTCGGCTGCTCAACTCCCAGCAGGACCGCCCGGCCGGCCCCGGCAGCCGGCGCCCGCCCGCCTACCGTGCGCTGGCCGACGGCATCCGGCTGCTGGTCCTCGAAGGACGGGTGCCGGTGGCCGCCCGGCTGCCCGCCGAGCGCGAACTGGCCCTGGCCCTGTCCGTCAGCCGTACGACGGTCGCCGCCGCCTACGAGGCGCTGCGCGCCGAGGGGTTCCTGGAGTCCCGGCGCGGGGCCGGTAGTTGGACGGCGGTCCCGGCGGGCAACCCGCTGCCCGCCCGTGGCCTCGAACCCCTGCCGCCCGAGGCCCTCGGCTCGATGATCGACCTCGGCTGCGCGGCCCTTCCCGCGCCCGAGCCGTGGCTGACCCGTGCCGTCCAGGGCGCCCTGGAGGAGCTGCCGCCGTACGCCCACACGCACGGCGACTATCCGGCCGGGCTGCCCGCGCTGCGCTCGATGATCGCCGAACGGTACACCGCGCGCGGGATCCCGACGATGCCCGAGCAGATCATGGTCACGACCGGAGCGATGGGCGCCATCGACGCGATCTGTCATCTGTTCGCGGGGCGCGGCGAGCGCATCGCCGTCGAATCGCCGTCGTACGCCAACATCCTCCAGCTGATGCGGGAGGCGGGCGCCCGCCTGGTGCCCGTCGCCATGGCCGAGGGGCTGACCGGATGGGACGTGGACCGCTGGCGGCAGGTACTGCGGGACGCCGCGCCCCGGCTGGCGTACGTCGTCGCCGACTTCCACAACCCGACCGGAGCCCTCGCCGGCGAGGGCCAGCGGCGGCAGTTGGTGGAGGCGGCCCGGTCCGCGGGCACGGTGCTGGTCGCCGACGAGACCATGAGCGAGCTGTGGCTGGACGCGGACATCGCGGGCGTCATGCCCCCGCCGGTCTGTGCTTTCGACCCGGCCGGGTCCACGGTGATCACCGTCGGATCGGCCAGCAAGGCGTTCTGGGCGGGGATGCGGATCGGCTGGGTGCGGGCGGCGCCCGACGTCATCCGCAGCCTGGTCGCCGCGCGGGCCTACGCCGATCTGGGCACTCCGGTGCTCGAACAGCTGGCCGTGAACTGGCTGTTCAGTACGGGCGGCTGGGCGAAGGCCGTGGACGTGCGGCGCGATCAGGCGCGGGAGAACCGGGACGCGTTGGTGGCGGCGGTACGCAGGGAGCTGCCCACGTGGGAGTTCGAGGTGCCGAAGGGCGGGCTGACGCTGTGGGTGCGCGCTGGGGGGCTGTCGGGGTCGCGGCTCGCCGAGGTAGGGGAGCGGGTGGGCGTCCGAGTGCCGTCCGGGCCTCGTTTCGGGGTCGACGGGGCCTTCGAGGGGTATGTCCGGCTGCCGTTCACCGTGGGGGGTGCGGTGGCCGAGGAGGCGGCGGTGCGGCTGGCCGCGGCGGCGCGGCTGGTGGAGAGCGGGGGGTCCGGGGCCGGGGATGCGCCTCGTACGTTCGTCGCGTGAGCGGGGTGGTTCTCGGCGGGCGGGCCTCGCTCGCCCGCGTCGACCAGGGCCCTTCTGATGGATCTCCACGGGAGAAGGAGCGGCGTTCGGTGCGTGCGGTTGGGGGTCCCCCCACGCCCTTCAGGCAGTGGGGGAGGGCGTGCCGGGCGTCGCGACGCCGCGGAGATCCATCAGAAGGGCCCTCTGGTGCCGCTGACCGCAGGCCGGGAGCCGCCCCGCCGGCGCGGCTCCCCGGTCCGCGGCGGCTACGGCAGCTGGGCGGTGTCCGCTGTCACGGGCTCCGCCCCTTCCGTCGGCAGTGTCTCCCTGTCCGTCGTTTCCGTCGGCAGCGTCTCCAGGAGGTGCTCCCCGTCCGCCGGTGTCGTGCGCGGCGGCAGTAGCGCCAGCACCGCCTGACGGTCCGCGTCGCTCGTAGCGTCGTCGTAGGGGTCCGGTGTCGCCGGGACCTGGAGACGATGGACGGGGCCGGCGCCCAGGCGGGCGTAGCCGCGGCCGGGCGGGACGTGGGCGACGGGGGTGGTGGCCGGGCGAACGCCGAGGACGGCTTCCAGCTGGGTTCTCGTGGCCGGACCGAGGACCACGCGCGCGCGGGTGTGCTGTCGTACGGCGTCGCTGAGGGAGTCGGCGCTGTCGAACTGGTCGGCCACCACCACCGTGACGTTCGCCGCGCGGCCGTGCCGGAGCGGGACCTGGAGGAGCGACTGCGGGTCCTCGCGGCCGTCGGTGGCGGCGATGTGGGCGAACGCGCTCGGGCGGTCCAGGAGGATCCACAGCGGGCGCCTGGTGTCGTCCGGCAGTGGGAGGCCGGCCTGACGTGCGTTGTTCGCGGCGATCAGGCGGCGCTCGGTCTCCGTCGTCGCCCACTCCAGGCTGGCCAGCGCTCCGGCCAGCCCGCACTCGACCGCGAGGACACCGTCCCGGCCGGTGAGGCAGGCGTACTCGCCGGTGCCGCCGCCCTCGACGATCACCACGTCGCCGTACCGCAGGGCCTGCAGGGCGATCGAGCGGAGGAGGGTGGAGGTGCCGCTGCCCGGCTGGCCCATGACCAGCAGGTGCGGCTCGGTGGAGCGGGGGCCGGTGCGCCAGACGACCGGGGGCACGTCACACTGCTCCTCGCCGTGGGTGAGGGGAAGGGTGCGCTGGACCTCGGAGCGGTCGGTGATGCCGAGCACCGTCTCGCCGGGGGCGGTGACGAATCGCTGGGCGGCGATGTCGGTGGGCAGCGGCGGCAGCGCGGTGACCGAGAGCTGGTTGCCCTCCTCGTCCCAGGCGAAGTGGTACTCGCGGCCGCGGCCGGACTTGGCGGACAGCAACCGCTCGATGCGGGCCCGGGACTCGGCCTCGCCGTCGGTGAAGTACGCCGGGTAACGGATCACGAGATGGGTCGTGCGGCCCGTCTCGTCGAACTCGTAGGCGGGAAAGGCTGTCTCCCACTCGCCGCCGTGCGCGTAGAGCGGGGCCGGGTCCTCGGTGGTCGAGAAGTACGGGACCAGGGCCTCGTACAGCGACTGGAGCCGTTCGGCCTGGGACTCGTCGGGGCCCTCGGGATCCGCCGGTCCGCGGTCCCGGCCCTGCCAGGCCGCCGACGCCATGAGGGTGATGACGGCGAGCAGTGGACCGTACGGAACGAGCGCCACGACCAGGACCGCCGACGCCACCAGGAAAAGCAGCGGCCCGCGCCTGTCCTTGGGGGTGTCGACCCATCTGCGCCGCCCGGCCGAGGCCAGCCGGCGCAACCCGCGGGTGATCGTGATCAGCGGGTGGAGAACGTCGGTGGCACTGTCGGCGGCCGTCCGGGCCAGCTCCCGGCTCCGGGCGATCTGTGCGCTGCCTGTGCTCAGGATGCGGGGGAGGGGGCGCCGGGCCACTGCTGTCTCCTGATGGTGCGTACGGACGTGGGGAGCGTCAGAACTTGATTCCGCCCAGGAGGCTCGCGAGGCTCTCGCCGCCGGCCTTGATGCTCGGCGCGATGGCCGTACTCGCGAGGTAGAAGCCGAACAGGACCGAGACCATGCAGTGCGAGCCCTTGAGGCCGTCCTTGCGGAAGAAGAGGAAGACGATGATGCCGAGCAGGACCACGCCTGAGATGGACAGGATCATTTGGGATCTCCTGGTTGATGGGGACAGTCACCATGAGTACTTCCAGGATCACAGCATGTATCCATACTATAAAAGGTGCAACTGGGTGAATTCCTGCCGATTTCGCCCAGGCGGCTGAGTGGTCTTGGCCCGGTTGGGCTGGGCTCTTGTGTCCCACCGGGGCTGTGGTGATCTTTGCCTCCGGCGCATCGGGTCATGTGCGGCGTGAGCCAGTACCCTGGCGATTCACCTGAACGGTTGCATGGAGAGGTGGTCCGGCCGATGAGTGAAGCCCCCGACCCCGAGGTCGTGGAGCTCGCGACCAAGGTCTTCGATCTGGCCCGGCAGGGGCCGGTCGAGGCGCTCGTGGCGTATGTGGACGCGGGCGTTCCGGCCGACCTGACCAACGACCGCGGTGACTCCCTGGTGATGCTGGCCGCCTATCACGGCCACGCCGACGCCGTACGTGCCCTGCTCGCCCGGGGCGCCGAGGCCGACCGGATCAACGACCGGGGCCAGACCCCGCTCGCAGGAGCCGTCTTCAAGGGCGAGGAAGACGTCATCAAGGCCCTTCTGGAGGGCGGTGCGGACCCGGCGTCCGGCACGCCGTCGGCCGTCGACACGGCACGGATGTTCGGTAAGGCACATCTGCTCGAACTGTTCGGCACACACTGACACGTCCGCCCTGACCAGGGCAGACACAGAAAACGGGGGAGGCGGTAACGGGCCGCCGAAATTTCGGTCGCGGCGGATGGAACTGCCGGGTCATCATGACGTCGTGATTCACGGACGCGATGGCTGGGCAGGTGATGCCGCACCGCGCGGGCCGTGAAACGGTCCGCATGGGCCACCGACGAGAGGCAGAGGAAGATGGCTTACAGCAAGCAGGAAACGGCGGGCGCCCCGACGTGTTGTCACGCGGCCAGGTAATGCACGTCCCCGGTTGCGTCGACGCTTGATGTGAGGCTGTTTCCCATGTTCGATCCGGTCATAGCGCCCAGCGGCACGCTGCTCGGCCTGCTCCAGCGGGGCCGCGGCGACGGCACACTGCACGCGCTCACCGCACCGCGCGCCGAAGCGCTCGCGGCGCTGAACCACTGCGTGCTGCGCGATCCCCGCCACGACTGGCAGGTGGAGAACCGCTCCCTCTACTACGCCCGTCTCTTCCTCGACCTGAACGGCGAGCTGGACGAGATCGAGGCCCATCTCCTCGACGTCGAGGACGTGCTCGACCCCGAGGAGTCACGCACCGGCCTGGCCCTGGCGGTTCTCGGGCATCTCGCCTCGTACGGCAGGCGGGACGCGCTGGAACTGCTGCGCGGGTACGCGGGCTCCGGCTCCAACTGGGCCTGGGCCCTGGACGAGCTGGCGTTGCGCGACGACGACGCCGGACTGCGTGCCCTCGCCGCCCCCGTCCTCGCGCGGTTCGCGACCGACGCCGAGGGCGAGGCCGAACTGGCGGCCGCCGTGCGCGACGCCTTCGAACCCCGGCCCTGGCGGCTGTGGGCCGACGACCCGCGCGAATCGATCGCCACGCGCGTGCGTGCCGCTCACGAGACCGGCCACTTCGACCGCTGGCAACGTCAGATGCGACCCGGCGGCCCCCGCCCGGGGTGGAGCGTGCGGGCCGTTTTCGAGTGGGCCCAGCAAGGGATGGAACGCGGTGCCGCCCTCCATGTCCCCGCCGCCCGCTGTCTGGTGGCCGTCGCGGGGCCCGAGGACCGGCCGGAGATCGTCCGCGCCGCCCAGGACGGCACCGACGGCGCCCGCTGCACCGCCCTGCGCTATCTCGCCGACAGCAATGATCCGGACGCCCTCGACCTGATCGAGAGAGCGGTGACCACCGGCACCACGGCCGTCGTGGACGCCGCCGTTGACGCCTTCGAGCGCATGCGCAGTATCGCCGCCGTCGACCGGGCGCGCGGCTGGGCCGGCCGTCCCGACCCCCTCGGCGCCGCCTCCGGCCGCCTGCTCGCCTGCCTGGGCGGAGCCCAGGACAACGAACTCGTCCTCGCGGCGCTCAGGGAGGCGGTACGGGGCGAAGGCCCCGACGCGCCGACTCTGTGGACCCTCGTCGACGGCACCGGACGGCTGGGCATCGCCTGTGCGGCCCCCGTCCTGCGTCACATCTATCGCGAGACCGCCTCCTCCCACCTGCGCGGCCGGGCTGCCCGAGCCCTCGCCGTCACCGACCCCTCCTTCGCCACCGGCTTCGCCGTCGAGTGCCTCTGGGACTGCGAGGAGTCCACCCGCGAGATCGCCGCCCGGCACGCCGAGACCGGTGATGCCCGGGTCGTGGAGCGGTTGCGTCGGCTCGCCGCTGACCCGGCCGAGGAAGCCGAGGTCCAGACCGCCGTCCGCAGCCGGATCGGACCGGACGCGACCGCCATGTGAACGCCGGGCTGTCGGGTGCGCCCGCTCGTGATCGCAGCCGGCCCAGGTGCGGCCTCCGGCGAGTTTTCCGGGCTCGGGCGCACCCCCTGGGTGAACTCGGGGTGGCCTGCGGGTCAGGCGGGCATGGACGCGGTCTGACCTGCTCGGGTGTGCAGCGCAACGCTCACAGGACGTTCCTCGTCCGGAAAGATCCACGTTGACGCGGGCACGTCCAGTACGGCGACAACACGAGTATGCGTGTCGTCATCGTGACCGAATCCTTTCCCCCCGATGTGAACGGCGTGGCCCACTGCGCGTTCCAAACCGCCCGGCACCTCGTAGATCGCGGTCACTCTCCGCTCGTCGTCGCGCCGGCCACCGCCGCCGGCACCGGGCCCGGGGTCGATGCCCTGGCGCCCTGCCCTGTCGTCCGTGTCCCCTCCCTACCGCTTCCGGGCTACCCCCAGGTCCGTGTCGCCCTCCCAAGCCGGCGCGTGGCCGCGGCGATCGCCGAGCACCGTGCCGACGTCGTCCACCTGGCCAGCCCCTTCGTCCTCGGCGTCCGCGGCATGTCCGCCGCCGCCCGGCTGGGCATCCCCGCCGTGGCCGTCTACCAGACCGACCTCGCCGGATACGCCCGCACCTACGTCCACGCGGGCGAGGCCGCCGCCTGGCGTCGCATCCGCTCCGTCCACTCCGCCGCCGACCTCACCCTCGCCCCGTCGAGCCCGGCCCTGCACGACCTGGAGACGCACGGTGTGCCCCGGGTACGG
>Ga0307514_10004856_pt1 | contig 12227 bp, 12 predicted proteins | sample 16_EM_MG_FD_203088 | JGI IMG/M metagenome (GOLD analysis project Ga0307514, IMG submission 203088) | Populus trichocarpa ectomycorrhiza microbial communities from riparian zone in the Pacific Northwest, United States - 16_EM | ecosystem: Host-associated > Plants > Roots > Unclassified | place...
GAGAAGACATCAATTTTTTGATCGTGTCAAAAGACATTTGGAAGAAAAGAACGAACTGCTAAAGCACCATAACTAGATGATTGATACTAACAACAATCAACTAGATATGAACAATATGATACTTTTAGAGAAGATAAGAAACACGGATGATTAGACTAATGAAGACTTTATCTATGCCCGAAGTATTCGCCACAATTCCTGGCAAGTTGGAAGGGATGTCCATCGATATCAAAAAAGCATGATTGAGACTAATGTTTTTCTTAAGGACATAAAAAACAAAAGCTTTGCCTTTCTCCCTATAAATAATGATAATAAGTATATTAGCTTTCAAATGTAAAAGTTTTCATCAACTATTAATGAAAAGGGCTTAGACCCAACCTTTTAAGTAATATCTCTTTGTGACGAGTGTACTTTTATTAAGCATTGGCTCATATTAAATTGTCTCGACAACTATGAAAGGATAACAACCCTACCCGTTTATACAGGAATGGTGGCCATATATTAGCCCGAGGTATAGCTAATCCATATCTAATATACATCATCATGTATATACATCCATATGAAATTATGTTTATGAATTATGGGATGTATATGGAAGGTACTCGAAATATAGGTCCCCCTTCCAGAGTATACAATACTAGGCTTCGCAAAAGGATGAATAATGAAGAGAGGGCTCAACTTAAGGCCCACTACCAAAGAGAGCTGAAAGATGTTAAGAATAATATGGCTTAGATGGCTAGCTTACTCGATAGCCTTACTCGAGTAACTATTGCAAGCGTAGTTTGGGGAAAGGACATCTAGTTAACAACCAACCATGTTACTGCTGTCAATAGCTTTGGTTATCCTTAACTTATAAAACTTGGGGTAAAATCTCGCTACTAGACCATAAGAAACAACAAGCATTTTGATGATTCGCCAGATTACGCCTACTCAAGTGCTAGCTATAATAGTTCTAACAATGGAGGAATCCCACGAGGTTAAATCCTTTGATCATCATGAATAAGATTAGTGGGTTGTCTAAGAGGAAAATTAGGGGTTGTTGAGGGATTTGACATCTATGACCCAGTTGAAGCAGTTGAGATATGCTTGGTGCCAAATGTAGTGGCGCCTAAGAAGTTTAGTGTGCCAAAATTTGTTAAGTATATGGGAATGGAATGCCCTAATACACACTTGAGGTCATACTACAATAAAATGGTAGAAGTCATACGCTATGAGAAGTTGTTAATCCATTTCTTTCAAGATAGCTTGACCAATTCTGCGTTAAGTTGATACATGACCTTGGATAACACAAGGGTTAAGAAATGGAGTGATTTTGCTGATGCTTTCTTGAAACAATACAAGTTCAATATTGACAGCACTACGGACTAGAAAAACTTGATGGTGATGAAGAAGAGCAACAAGGAAATTATAAAAGAGTATGTTCATAGGTGGAAAAACAAAGCAATGCATATTATAAGCATTTGATAGGTAGCTCCACCCAATATTTTTATGATGTTATTATTACTAGGAGAATAGAACAAAGGATAAAAGGTGGTAGAATATCAAAACATACCGAGAAGAAAGGGTTTAGTAGGGGAAACGAATGTTGATGTGAGTAATGTGGAAAGAAGATAAATAAGGGTAAAAAGAATTACCAAAGCTACCAGGCCCCATCTTCCCAATTATCCAATATTAACTTTCTAAGCCTCTTTCGGTAAACCAGCCCACCAACCCGCTAGAAAACCAAGCCGAAAATAATCCAAGGAGAGTTTATCAAATAAACCTAGAACAACTCCCGCTTTTACCTATACCCTTAAAAGAAATCTATGCAAAATAGTTAAACATAGGTCATGTGGCCCCTCTTTTATTTTCACCACTAAAGCCTCTCTTACCAAATTGGTACAAACCAGATCTAACCTGTGAGTACCATGCCGAAAACCCTGGCCATAATATTAATACTTTCTTAGCATTCAAGAGGAAGCTCTTGCAATTATTCAAAGCAGAATGGATAACCTTTAAAGATACCCCCAACATTAATTCCACCCGCTGCCTAATCATGCTTCTAATAGTGAGGGAGTAAATGTTGTGGAGTTTGGAAGAAAGAAAGAAAAGGTTTTAAGGGTAAATATGGATATGTTATATGACATGCTAGTGTAAGCTGAGTGTTTTCCAACAAAAAATGAATTAGGTTCAAGAAAGAGTGATGATTTTTGTAGGTTCCATGAAGCAATGAAATATAACATTGATGAATGTGAAGAGTTTTACTAGAAGGTGATACAAATAATGACTTGTGGTCTGTTACAAATAAGAAATGAGGAAAATGATGATATCATAGGCATGATAAGTTTCTAAAGGAAGAAAGTAGAGATGTGTAGGCTTCAACATACCGAGAATGGTCCATCGAATCTTGTCCCGACAAGGCCTGTCGTTACCTATAATATGAACTATAATGCATTGCCTTATAATTATAGAAATTCTCTCAATATAGAGGGTCCTGCTCCTATGTTTCAAACCGAAATTGATGGATTAACTCGAAGTGGCAGGTGTTTTACATATGAAGAACTAGAAAGGAAATGAAAAGTCAAATGCAAAGAGGTTGTAGATGCCATCAAAGATATAGAAACAAACAAACCTTGAATGAGGAAGAAGCTGTTGAATTTTTAAAGTTGATGAAGCACAATAAGTATAGTGTGATAGAGCAACTAAAAAAACCCCTACAAGGATACCCCTGATGCCTCTTATCCTGAGTTCTAAGTCACACCATAATGCGTAGCAAAAAGTGTTAAACGAGGCATGTATGCCCCAAGACATGACCCAAAGGACTATGAAGCATCTGGTCAGAAGAATTCATGTGAAAAATTACCTATATTCACTAAAAACAAGCTCGATGCTAGAGGAACGAGTTATAATAAGCCTCTATACATCATTGTAAGGTGCAAGGATTGCACCATTGGAAACGTATTGGTGGATAACGATCCAGCTTTAATTGTACTCCCAAAACATGTGCTGGATGAAATGCTAGTTTATTCAACGCATATGCTATCAAGCATCATGACAACTAGGGCTTATGATGGTTCCCCAAGGGTGGGGACCATTGAAATAGAGTTATTCATTGGCCCACAGGTGTTTTTAGTAACCATGCAAGTGATGAACACCCACCTGTCATACAACATATTATTAGGAAGTCCTTAAATACACGCCGCTAGCGTCATGGCATCATCCTTGCATCAATGTATGAAGTATATTGTGAATGGGACATTGGTGATAATTGAGGCCAAAAAGAACTTGGCAATGGTGCAGAATGTGGTCGTTCTCTACATAAAAGCAGGAGGAAATTGGTGCTAGAAAACACAGTATTAAGATAACCGATAATTTATGAAGCCACAAGAATGGCGGCCAAATATTTCTTAAAGCATAAACTTCATTTCTAGTATGATCCTATCTCTAGGAATCCTGAGAGGATAAGTCCGATAAGGTTAAAGACTGAAAATCATAGATTTGGGCTTGGCTTTAAGCCTAGAACAAAAAATTATAAAAGAGCTATTGATATTCAAACGAGAAAAAATATTGGCCAGGCTGAAAGCAAGGGAACCAGAAAAGGAAGAAATTGTCATCCCTCTGATCGAGAAGGTATCATTCTTAAGGATGTTTATGTAATGCATTATGAAGATATGACGGATGTCCCTACCAAATACTTAGTTGTTATGGGCATCAACATATTGGAACAATATGACAACAAAGTCAAGAGCTGCAATGAGAAAGGAAAGGTTGTGGAATAAGAAGAGTTTCTATCATAACTATATGTCCATACCGTGTAAGAAACATTTGCAAAGATTTTAGTGCAAAAACTAGCAAGTAGTGAAAGATTTCAAAATTAAATGATCCAAGAGACTTTTATAGTCCTCAAAAAGTAATTTTTTCTTTTCATTTTTGTTTAAGGACCTTCATTGTACACATGAACATGAAGGTCCGTAAAGAAATCCAGTTTTGTTTTTAGATTTGTAAGGTAAATATCAGACCTTACGGAGAATAATACTTTATTTTTCTCAAGAAATATCAAGTAATTTATTAGCTAAGTTTTTAAGCAATCTCAAATAATTTTTTTTGCATATTTGAGATGTTGGTTAATTTAGATTATAAGTAACTTCGTTCGCAGCAGACTTCAATTCAAGTAGATGGGACTTTATATTATTGGTTTTTGTACTCGTACCAGTTTGCCGCGCGATAACTAAAGAAAAAATTATCGTAGTTGTGTGAATACTATCATGATTATACTTGATCATAAAAAAAAACATTGTTTTTTATCTTCACATACTTGCCTTTTGTAACAAGTTAGTTGCATGAATATGTTTCTTCTGTCGAACCAGTTATATATCTTATAGAAATTAACAGCATATATGAAACCCAGCTGTGTTCTTAGAGAAGAAAGAAAGAGTGATAGAAAACAACTTCAAAGACGCCAATTGGTATTAATTAACTATTAAAAACAGCCGATGAAACACAAATCAATACAATATGTATCAATGGAAGCCAGATGGGAAAGACTCATTTCAGTCTTGGTCATAATTAAATGCATGATTAGAAGGTGGAGCAATGTTGGACTAATTTTTTATGTCCATTTTTCAAAGTTTATCTTATCTGATTGCTTGTATATATCTTCACTGTTTCTTCGATGAGTGGGGGTTTGTAGATCCTTAATTCATAATCTCTGAAGAAAGATCACTTTGGTGAAATATTGCAGGTTCAAGCTTACCCAAGTGTATCCGTTGTTGGCAGCAATAAGCAACAATAGCTATGTAACCATAGGAATATAAAAATTATATACTTAACTATTTATTGCCTCTGAAAGTACCGAAAGGAAACATTTGAAACATCATGCTCAGATTACTTAATATGAAAAGCCAAAATGTAGTGGAGGCAGCTCATGTATGCAATATAGCTTTAATATTGTTAGCCTGCCTGCATATGTTTCCACATTCTCAACTTTCCTTCTTTGCAGTTGTAGGATTGATTTCTCCTTTTATGATTGATATCTATGCAAATCAGAGAACAGTCACTGTAAATTAATCATTTTTTGCTTCAGATATTGATGTCAAAATACGTTCTCTTATGTCATTCGATTGATGAAACTTTTTTTCTTTTTGTTTAATTAGAGATCTAATAGTTCTTGTGTTATATAATGCTCTGACTTGAATTGAGAATTTTTCGAGTGATCTGAGATCAAATGTCATTCAAAAGAGTTTTCACTTTTTACAACCCAACTATTGAATGAAAAAAATATTTTTGAGGCATTGGCTTGCACCTCAACAGGCACTACTTTTTGTTCTTCATCCCAATTGGATTCGTCAAGACTTTAGCAGAAAAGTAAATTAGAAAAAAAAAAGATCGAGCTTCCTTAATCAATCTGTTTGTTTGTACAATCAGCAATAATATCAATGTCACTGAATACAACAAACCTATCTCTTTTTTGGTTTCTTGCATGTATTGCTTTGTTGATAATGACCATTATCTCTACTGATACCCCATTACCAGCCGCCCCAATAGCTACTTTCTCATCTCAAGCCTTGCTGAATATCACCGTAAATCCTTCAGTTGAGGCAGGATCATTCACATCCCATTCACCAAGTTTTTGTAGAGGCCGACTGTTATGATCTTCTGATGCCATACATAATAGAAGATATCCATAATCTTAAAAAAAGGAGCAGAAAACTTTTGTGTGTCAATAATAATTTACAAAGTTTGACTCTTGAGTAACTGACAATTTTGATGATATTGAAGGCACTTAATGACGAGAAGATTTAATGATGTTTTCACTCGTCTAGAACACGGGGGTTACTATGGTTTGTTATAGGGTTTTGCCGTGTTATGTGAGGTTCACATGATGGCGTGCAAAATTCGTTGCCTTATTTGACGTATAAATATTCTAGGCAGGGATGTCTACAAGATCACATGAGATTAATTCTGTCAGAAGAAAAAGTTAGCAATTCAGCTAAATTTAGTCAGTCCTTCACCGTGAATTATGTGCCAAAATGTGATGTCTTCTAGAAATATATATATTTCCAACGCGGGTTTGATTTTATTTTATTTTTGGTGAATTTATAAAGATATAGATTTTTTCAAACACTGGAGCGGTGTGGTGATGTTCCTAGAATTGGAGAAGAAGAAGAAGAAGAAAGTTTGTGACTTTCTGTGAATGTAAGATCTTCGTATTCCGTCCCATGACAATTAAACATATATATACCATTCACTTTGAGACCGAAGAACTTGTGAAAATTTATTTGGTATGAGAGGAAATGGGTAGAACGTTAATCTCTTATAATTTCTCATCTCATTCGTCTTTATTTGGTAGACAAAATTTGGAAGAAAGAAAAATTATGAAGGATGAGGTTAAGCGTTACACTCCATGACCAATGGGTTAAAAAGTTGTGAAGGGGAAATTCCTTTTATATTTTGTGCTTTCCCTCTCAATTTTGAATTTAACCTATTTGTCTTACACCTTGCATATATGAATCCACCAATATATATATATATATATATATGTATATATATGAAAAACATGTTTTTTTATTCATCACAAATTCTCTCTTTCTTAGTCAAGTTACCTTATTGCTCTCTCCCCCAATCTTTTTGAAGTGCTCATTGACATCAGCGCTGTCTCATACCAATCACTTAACAAGCAAAATCTTGAAATAGGGATAAGTAAATAGAATTAATGGACCTTGGCGCAACTAGTATTGAATCCTCTTCCATGCTCTGTACAGTCACATGATCTTAATCTCACTAATATGGTACAATTTTTAAAAAGAGAAACAATAGTCTCCTGCAACATTGTATATTTCAAAATCTTGAGATACATTAACAAATCTTCAAACAAAAGAATAAAAATTGAAATATCATAAAATAAGAACTTTAAAAAAGAAGTGATGATGTCCCAAAAATTCAAGAAGCTTGAGAACAAAACTTATATATCCGATAATTAGTTAATCTCTTGATTATAGCGATCTTTTCTTCTCTCCCTATGTGGCTGGTAGTCAATACCTGATACCTGGTAGGGCAAGGTTGCAATGAGTGGTACCTGAATAAGATCTTTTTTGATGGAAACAAAAGAGGACAACGGTCCATTAGACTGAGCCCCAAAACTAAAAGAGGTGAAGCCCTAACATCCACTTTTGGTAGTGGGAGAGTTGCTTTACTTATATGGGAAGTACTTCTCCTGCCGCTAATAGTAAACCTCATAAGAGAGGAAGACTGCCTTAGGCTCTTAAGGATAATGCTCTTAGCACTCTAGGTATGGAGGACATTGATTTCGTTAATGTTCGACAGACAAGAAAGTACACAACTCAAATGCCTATTGAGGCTAAGCGTATCAACCAATTAACCTTGGGCTCTGCTTGGGGCATTTGGAAATTACATTCACCTTCTACATATATGCTTTGGGGTACACCTTTCCTCTTTAAGGATTTATGAGGGGATTTTTAGATATTACCCAGGCCAGCTACACCCCAACAAGTGGATAATTTTTAGGACCTATTACCATCTAGCTACTGGCATCAATGGTGGCAATGACATGCGTTGATTTTTTTTCCCCTTCACCAACAGGCCTGTATGAGTCATAAAGGGAGCCTTGTAGGGAAAACTTGCTCATGTCAGAAAATAGAGAATGAGGTGGCTAATATTTAGGTAGTCAGCCCTAAAGATAAGATGCAATAGATTTGGGGTTACTCCCACTATTGGTGGGTACCTCCCTCTAAAGTTTTCAATATACCTCATCTGAGCTTGAATGAGAAGAAGACATATGTTGTATTGGCATCGGCCTCAACCGAGTACGAAGTCAATAAGATGGCCCGAGGGAATTACCATGCTCTATTGTAAAATGTGTAGTTTCCTTACCCTTTTTGTTTTTATTACATCTAAGTTAACTACTACCTTTATTTTTGTATAGGATTGACAATTAAAGGAGAACGAGAAACTTCAGCAAGGTTTGTAGAGGAAAGTTCACTAAGAGGATCTTTGTCTCTTATCTTGAGTATAAGCAAGACTAAAGAATAGATGGAGGGCAACCTCATCATCATCAATGAACTCCCTATCCTAGAGGATGCAATGGTGGGAGCCAAAACTCTTATAAAAATGAAAGCTAAGGGTAGTCACTCTCTCTTTTTAGGGAGTCAAACATATTTGACCTTTTGAAGTGTTTGCGGACGTTGTGGCCTACTTTAAGAGAAGAAGAGTCTTCACCCTTGTAGAGACTAGTGTTTTAGCCTCGAGGCTCTCGACCATAGAGGCTCTTATGATGGCATTTCCTCTACCTCGACTTCCAACCTTGTCTGCAGAGGTTGTAGTAGTTAGGCTCTCTACTTAGGCTTTTCTCGAGGAAACTAATTTTAAGGATGTTTTTGCTGCCTCGCTCTTTATTAAGCTCCCTTCAGTTTCCCCACCTTAACTAATGAGGAGAGATAGCTTATGAAGGTTATTATTGGTGGAAGGTCAAGCCTTGGGAGACTAGCCTCAAGGTGTGAGATTGCAAGAGAGGATCCCTGACCATTCCCTCAAACCTCTCAATGATGTCTGATGAGAGCTATTATCACCATTTGGCCTTAACTTGACAAATGACCTTTAATGTAAAGAAATTTCTCATTTGTTGTAGTTTTGTTTTATAACCATTGTTCATAACACTTAGATTCGATAGACTTTCATAATGTGTGTCATTCCAAGAGGCGCTAGATGGCAAAGAGGAACCATGTAAGGGAGGCCATTTCTAAAAATATAGGAAAATAGGTTTTCTTTGAGTGTCTAAAAGAGGAGAAGGCTATTGTGGGGCCAAATTGAGGAACCTTAAGGTGGCCTATTCATCATTGAAAGAACATATATAAGGTGTTGTTCTTCAATTGGGCTACAATGATAAATTATTTGAGGCCACTTATAATCAAGTGGATATCATGAAATGAGAGATTCTTGAGGCAAAAATCACCCAAGATGGTCTAAAAGTTAAGCTTCTTACTATCAGGGAAGAAGCCTAAAGCTCTCGGGCTCAACTAAAGGCTTTGAGGAACTCTCCTGGAGAGTTTTAGGAATTTTTTAGGGGTCTACAACTTTGTTCGAGATTGTTAGAGATAAGATATTTCTTGTCATATCCAGCCTATATTTCTTCAATCAATCATGGGGAGTGTAGATGGACTTCAGTGCTGCTTTCCAACCAGTCCCGATACCTGACTTTGCAGATGTGTTCCCTGTTAGAGTAGTTGTTGCCCAACATTGGGAATATCTAGTTGAAGAGCCCGAGCTAGATATATGACCCTCGTTCCCCCATCCCTTTACTTATTATATACACAACCCCAGTCTTGTAGGGTTAATTCATGTAACATATATTTAGTTTTATTTTATGAATTTGATTATTTTCATTTCTTTGTTGACTTGTGTTGTCTATATGGATCTAACTCTCGTAGTAAAAATTCCACGCGAGGTTTGAGGCCTTTAAGAAAAGTTTTGAAAACCTATATCGGTTTAACACCCATACTTAGAAAAATATTGAGGGAATTCTCTAGCCAATCTACATGGGTCTAACGCCCATAATAAAAATTCTATGCAAGGTTTAAAAGGCCTTAAGAAATTATTGAAAATCTGTATCGGTCCAACACCTATACCTAGGAAAATCAAATTTTGGTAGGAATAGAGCTTTGAATCTTGCCTTTCTACACATATATGGCAAGAAAAATAAAAAAAGAAAGATCATGGAAATCACAGCTTTCAAATTCAAATCTCGCATTCTACTAGTGTTGACATTCGACCATTCCAACTTGAATATCTTGAACTACAAAAGTTCATTTGATGCAAACTCAATTTTTTTGTATTCCTGACTTGAAGACCTATTAGCCTAACAATTGTTAGCAGAAAAAGAGTTCATATGAGAGAGAGATGATTTTTCTAAGATGACACATTAATTCTGCCAGCAGACAAGTTTTGTGAAGAAACAAGTCTAAAGTACTTCTCAAAGCATCCAAACCATCATCCAAGTCTTTATTTCAACAATTTAGCTCCTCTAAGTTAAAAGTCAAAGCTTGAAGATTTTATGAAAGGCTATTTCTCCTTTTTTTAGGAAAATAGTTGTTAAAAAGCTTAAATGTAAATTGTCTACTTAGAAAATGACTATTTTGTAGAAAAGGGATTAGGGTTTCCTAGGATATAAAAAGAAAAGGAGAAAGGAAAAGAGAGGACGGCTAGCCAAGAGAGATAAAACGCACATTCCTCCAACAAAACCTGAAATCATGTTTTCTCATTCTTTTTGATTAAGTATTCAGTAGACATGCAAGGCTAAACTCTTTTTCTTGGTTGCAAGGACATGGAAACCTTCAGATTTCAAGAACTGTAAAATTTATTTTACCTTTTCTTTTCAGTTTATATGATGAATATGTTTGTTCTCCTTTGCTTATTTTTCATATGATTGTTTATTTTAATTGTTACAGCAGACTCTAAGTTATTATTATAGACAATCTATTGCTAAGTTCTATATCAAAATCGGAGTTGTGGTATATGAACTTGTGAAGCAACTGAATTTAATAATTATGGCGGATGTATGTTATTAACCTTAGGGAGAACATTCGAATGATCAAATAAAACATGGACTATGGACAATTATGTTGTCTAGATTAATCAACTCATCTAGTTCTTAAGGCTACTATTGAATTGAATTACTAGTGTGGACATTGTGGTTGTTTGATGGTTAGGATTAGTTATACAGCGGATCTGTTAACTAATCAACATAAGAAAATATAAATATTCAGAGTATAAATTGACGTTTCGTTTTCATGATCAGTTCTGATTTCTGTAGGTAGACGTTTATTTGCGAACAATGTTTGTTTTTCTTGATAAATTTTGGTTTTCTTTGATTTAACATTGATTGCTTCTTTCTGTTTACTTTTGTTTTAGCCTAGATAACCTCCAAACCCCTTCTTAATTGCATATCATCTAGCATAAAAATATGACTTGAACCTTCCTCATGGGATCGACCCCTTGCTTGCTCTATACTATCTTGTGTGTTGTGTTTTAAGCTAGGGTAATTAATTTATGTGATCGAGACATCGCAACAGTTTTACAGTTTCAACCAACATTTCATTTGTACTTGTTGAAAGCTTTTCAAAATCTCGAGGCTCCAACTACATTCGTGAAGTTGGCAAACACATAACCTAAATTTTCTCATCTCATTAAGTTCGTGGGCAAGTAGAAGAAATCATACTCTGACTTAGAGTGAACAAATTACTACCCAACCTTTTCTACTTAATGAAGAGTTGTTGGAACTCTAATGGAGCAAATGTGCCAATAACTGTAGGGAGATTTGTGACACATCCCATTCAAGGAGTGTTTTGATCATTTGCCTTTTATAGTGATTAGGGATATTAATAACTAGTTCATAAAGAACATTTGATGGCTTTTTAATCTTTGCTCACTAACAACGTCAATTGATGATCTCCTAAAAATCCAAGTAGTTTGAGAACAAGGCATATGTATCGGATAATTGTTAACCTTTTGATTCAAGAAATGTTTTCTTCTCTGGTAGCTATTACCTGATGCCTGGTAGGCCAAGGGAGCTATGTCTGGTACCTAAAAAAATGTTATTTTAGTTGATTTTGGCACTCTTCAATGTTTAAATAAGAATAATTTTTAGTATTTTAGAGAGATTCTCTGAAAATATGTATTTAGTCGAGAATATAGATTGTGAATCTTGAAGCTTTATAATCCATGAAGCTTATCTTTTTATAGAGAGGGAGGGCTTAAAGGTCATTTTTCATTTATAGCATTTCATGAAGTATAAATATCTCTTTCACATCATTAATGAGGAATAAAATAACAGGTCATTTTAAAATCTTTTATAAACCTATAGATATAGAGGATTGAGTATCTTTGACCTTAACTATTTATGTTAAGGGTATTTACCAAAAATTAACAGGGTCTTGTGACCTAATAGAAAGCCTAGAAAGATCATTAGTTTTACATCCATCTAGACTCAACGAGATGCTGAGACTAGAGATGTTAGGTCTAGCAACCTACCAGACCAACATGTACATGTGCTTAATGCTTAGCTGAGCCTAGAAATGTTGGGTTTGTTGGCTAACCAAACCCGTATATATTTGGACTTAGATCATAGCTCAGTTCAAGGATGTTAGATCATCACCCTACTTTTGATCTTTTTATTGAACATGAATACTAGAAAAAAATAATTTAAAATATATTGATAAGTAATAGTAATATAATAA
>Ga0307514_10004857_pt1 | contig 12226 bp, 10 predicted proteins | sample 16_EM_MG_FD_203088 | JGI IMG/M metagenome (GOLD analysis project Ga0307514, IMG submission 203088) | Populus trichocarpa ectomycorrhiza microbial communities from riparian zone in the Pacific Northwest, United States - 16_EM | ecosystem: Host-associated > Plants > Roots > Unclassified | place...
GATGCTTGCAGGGTGTGAGACCAGATGATGGAGAAGGGCTTTACTCTCGACAGAGCTGTATCTGAAACACTGATCAATGCCATCCAATCAAGAGAACCTTCATTGAAATGAGAAATGGTCTGTATATTTTATAATTTCCATCTCCAGACCCTCTGTGTGTGCGTGTGTCTGTGCGCTCGCGTGCTGACTGATACAATAACAAAAAGTTTTATTGGAATGATATTCTATTGGGCCAGTTCTGGATTATTTGTTATTGGTATTGGTGATTTCTGTAGTATTCAATGCCTACATAGTGCCTCTCAATTGTGCAATACCACTGGTTGCACTGGACTTCAGTGCCCATCTTCTGCAAATTTTATGGAATCCGGAATTTTTTGTATGATGGCGATTATGAATTACAGTGGCTGGAAATTTAAATTCAATAACTCTTCTTCTTTTCTAATGCCAATTATGAATGACAAGGTTAAGTGGAGTGATTTTAATAGGCGATTATTTGCAAAATGACCACAGACGAATGATGGCTCTTAGATGCAAGAAATCCTGTTAAACCTGCCATTACCATGCTCCAGATCTTTATCAAGCAATCCTTGTTCACGTGATGTCTATAGAGTACAGAATGGAGAGTTTACTGTTTTGCAAGCCATTAGTGATTCTTAGGCACCACATTTTCCAGTGCCTATTACTGATGCTAACTAGTTATTGGGCCAACCGATCAGTTGTGCCATTGACTGAATTTGAAAATGACTGCATGCTCTTTGGTAGAGTGGTATGAATTTGCAAATGGCCCTTAAAGGTTGCAGGTCTATTTTTGTACAAATTCTAATTTTCATCAGGAAATGGTTCCAAAGGCTTTCAATATTACTGAGCAAGTGCATTGCTAACATGTATAATGCTGACTCGAGTTCACTGTGTCACATTAATCTCTTACTGTTTCTGCTTGTGCCCTTAATGGATAAGCAACCGAACAACATAGATTGTCCCTTCATCTAACTGGTATTTCTCTTCCCCTCTTCAGTCAATCACAAAGCCCGAGTTTTGGAGTCTTCTGTGTGGTTGGAGACTTGGAGTACATCTTAGCATGCCTATATTGCTGCTATTCCATTGGCTTCTTCGCGAATTGCAATAACAGGGCTCTCAGGTTTGAGCCACAGTCTTTTCTTGGACTTTTTTTTTTCATCCATACAATTAATTCTAATTTTCTGCTGGTTATGTACGAAACGGGAAATGGTATGAAGAAAAGGGATATGGACACAGCAAGAATATGGTTTCATGACTATCTTCTTTTTTTTTCTTTGAGTGACTTTTCACTATTTGGATAATTTCACTTGAAATGTTGTCAAGTAACATTTAACTGAAAATATGCAGTGCATGATGGGATTGGTGCTTTGAAGTCAGATGCTTCGAAGAACATGGGGCTTATCCTTGTAAGATTTATCCCCTTCCATATAAAACATTGTCTCTCGTCACGAGGGTAGAAATAATTGTGACATGTCAGTGTTCTTGTATTAAAGAATGTCTTACGATCTCTCTCCCACCCACTTAACAAACCATTCATGTTTCTTCAGTGTGATTAGGTTTCCTCAACAGTGTCAGACATCCAGGATCACTAATGATTGAGTTCAAGCTTTATAACCCAGTACAGAGGTATGGTTTCTCAAATCCTAAATGTGTCAAAGGTGTGCTGTAGGACAGGGTGGTAGTGAAAAAATGATGGAGAACCAATTATACTGAGAAAGAAGTTCTAATATTTGTTTTATTTGAGTTGTTTAAGTTGGTTGGGATTCTTCTCTTAATTGTTGTTGTTGACTTTACTTATTTAAAAAGGATGCTATTAGGGTTTTGGTGCCTATTTAAGAGAACCCACACACCGGGGGGCTCGAGCCCACAAAAACGAACATTAAACATCAAGGTGGCATCCTGGCAATCCATTCCAAGTCATATCATGTTAAAATCAAAACAAAACTGAAGTCAGATATCATATGTGAGATGGCTGTTGCTAAATCTTGCTAATATCTTCTCTGGATCTTGCAGGAGATGAGCTAATAAAAGGGAATGGAGCTGAGGTTTTCTCGTGTTGTCCAAATAGTTGTTGGCTGCCCTTTTTGCCGATATCTGAATTTAATAAAACACTACATTCTGAGGAAAGCTCAGGGCTGAAACTGTGACTCCAATAGAAGGGCCTCCAACAACGATGACATTAAACTTAAGAACTGGTCGCTTATGAAGCGGGGCTTCTCTTATGGCACTCAGCATTTTTTCAAACCTGGTGTGCCTTAGAAGCACCCTGGACTCCTGTTGCTGGCCGCTTCAGGTCAGAAATAGAGCTTTACAGTGTCATGATATTTATTATCCATAGGCTAGAAGAAATTGAACGCATCCTCTCTTGTATGATTTAAATTTTACTGCGAGTTCTATCGCTTACTATAAGAACAGCTATGGCACCTAAAATTTCCCTGGATATACAGAGGCCATCCTTTTCTCCAATTTGCTGGCCATTCTGCAGTAGATTGTTTCTAATCATTTATCATTGCTCCAGTGGGAAGAGAAATGCAAGATTGGGAATTCCTATATTGTATTGTGACCAAACTGTTCTTAGGGAGCAGAAGATAGTATTAACGTCCGGAATCCCAGCCAATTCCGAGACAATTTCATGCATGGTTTACAGATTCCAGGCCAACTCTCTTGGCCTTTATTTTCGTAACCCTAGTTATTAACTGAAAAGGACCTAATAAATAAATAAATAAAGGAGAATCTGAGAAGGTGTCACCGTTATGGACTATTAGGCTGTGTTTGCTTCTTTCAAAAGTGCACACGCCATTCATAACTGTATTAAAATATTTGATTTGATAACAATTCTTTTACTTTAAATTAATTTTTTTTTATATTTTCGAAACATTTCAATGTAATAATATTAAAATATTATTTTGATATATTTTTAAGTAAAAAATATTATTTTAATTATTAAAATCAAAATCAAAATTGAAATGGGGGAGCGGAGGTTGGTTCAGCCGTTGAGGTGCGGTGTAATTAGGAAGCAGCCAATCCTGTATCCTGGGACCATAGCCGACTGATTATATCTTAAGACAGATACAACCTTAAAGAGAAAAGGAACCGCTCAAGGATTACTTGCCTCCGTTGATGAGCTTATGTTTGATTCTTTGCCTGGACATGAATCCTACTTTAAGTTCTCGTGAAGTCATCCTCTTTTTCATAGGTCCAGCAACAACTCTCTTCTTATTCTCCTTCTGCAATCCTTCATTTCTCAACATCTCCATGCTACCATGTCTTGGCATCCAGAAACAAACCCTCATTTTATTAAAACACCGCTGCAACAGCGTGAAGGCCAACCCTCCCAGACACCACCTAGTCACGGGGAGCCGTCGTCAGGTCGTCAAGATCAACAAAACCAGCCACCTCAGGGCCCACTGGTGACTCGACTAAGGAGCAAAGGCCAAGGTTCCAAGAAGAACGGTGCACGGGTGGTTAAAACAGAGCATGAAGGCCAATTGCGCAGTCCATGGATCATACCAGCACAACAGCATCCGGGCCACCATCCCGATTCACACTTTCCACTTCATGACAACCAAGTCCAAAGTCCACCAACGCAGACACCGCAGCATCAAGACCACCCACATTTTCCATCGCATAATGTGACTTTCCAGAGCCCATGGGTTCCACCACTGCCCCGTGGCCCTCACCCCCAGCCACATGGCCCCAAGCATGATAGTGAACCTCATGTACCACCGAGGAATCATGATCAAGACCGTGGTCCTAGTCCTAGGGTGACACTTCCACAGCATCAAGAACGAAACCCCCGGCAGCCCCCCGGTCTAGTAGACCGACCAGCACAGTTTTCTGGGTTGCCGAAACCTGGTGGAACCAAACCCTTAATATGGTTAGGTGCAGTTTTCTGCGCAATTCTTTGGATCGTAATATTCCTAGGAGGCCTAATTGTCCTTATAGTCTACCTGGTATATCGCCCACGTAGTCCACGGTTTGATGTGTCCAGTGCCTCCTTAAACATGGCCTACATCGATGCAGGCTCTCTACTCAATGCTGATCTAACTGTGCTAGCAAACTTCACCAATCCAAACAAGAAAGTGAGCGTGGACTTCAGTTACATGATCATTGATCTATACTACGGAAGCACTCTTATCGCTACCCAATATATAGAACCGTTTTCAGCAGAGAGGGCTGAGTCGAGGTTCGTAAATGTTCATATGGTTACAAGTCAGGTTCGGCTTCCCGTCCTGGAAAGCGCACGGCTCCAGGAGCAGATTAGTAAAAATGGAGCCATATTTGACGTGAAAGGAGTATTTCGGGTGCGATCTAAACTGGGGACTTTACTCAAGTACTCGTATAGGCTGTATGGTCACTGCACTATCTTGGTGACAGCTCCTCCCAGTGGAGTCCTTCGAGCTACCAAGTGCAGAACAAAACGATGAGAAACATTCTGTAACTTGCCAATACATGCTATTGTTTTCCGACTGGCAAACATTGATGGATTTTGCACATTGTTGAAAGAGTATCAGAATTGAAATGATTTTTCCTTGCTATTGTTTTCTACTCTTTTCTAATTTTCAAGAACTTTCAGGATTACAATCGCTTAGTGTCCTTTTCGATTGTAGTTCTTTCCTTGCTCGCATGCATGTCCATGCATCTAATTATTATAGCAAAGCGCAGCAATACCTTTGGAGTGGATAGACGGTGCAAGATGGAAAGGAGTAACATGGTCTTTTACTGATTCAGAACCACTCACTGGAAATTACCACACATCTGCAATGAAAAAAGCCTTGTTTCAACAATTTCTGTGATAATATTCCTCCCTTGTACAACACCAAGGTGGACAAAAAATAAATTACAACACTGAGGTACTTGTCAAGGCAAATCAGTCTTTGAAAAAAAGAAGAAAAAACTGCTACAAAACTACTCCGAGGACAAAACTTGGGACTTGGAGAATGCCTCTCCTGATTACAGGTTGGCTATGTACAAATGCTCAATTTTGAAGGAAAATTGCACAAGCAGCTCAGAAATCCAGGCTAAGCCACCCACTCTCTCACAAAGTCAAGAAATACAGTAACATGGTAATTGAAAGCAATCCAGGAACCCACATCAGCCAGCTCCACCCTTTCACTTAATAAATCATTTCCAATATCAACATAAGAGAGTATTATTGAACTCTCCACTCAAAATCTTCTGTACTTTGTGAAGAAAGGGTGCCTGAGGGCTTCATGAGCTGTTAGTCTAATCGCAGGGTCATGTCTAAGGAGGCCTTGCAAGAGATCAATGATATCTCCAGCAGAGTGATCAACGTGCTGCATTACTAAGTTCTGCCATGGAAACAATAATATGTATGTAGCACAAAAATGAGTCCGGAGAAGATTCATAGGTTTGCATATAGCACAAATTTCTGGAACATGTTCCTTATGAATGAATCAAATATAACCTGAGGTAACAAAGTAATGCATCCACACCTGAAGGCGAGGTAGCTTCATAGTAGCTTTAATGCTTTCCCGAGACATTGCACCATCTGGCCAGTCCAACCTACCCCTTCTAACGTACTTCTCAGCCTGTAGGCTGAACCAACCACCCCCAATCCACCAAAATAAAATAAGTAAAATATTGATGTGTGCTGAAGTTCTTCACATTATTTAAAGGCTATTACTAAAAGAAGTCTCAGAAGAGCACACACTCTACTCTTTTTAACATGTGCTGAGGTAATGGGCCTAAAACTCTTTCCATCATGGCCAAGTGCTCCAAGTTCTCGTGTGTCTGAAACAATGCTTCTCCCTGCAAACAATTATACATGGGCATTCACATTAAGTTTTCAGGAATTAAATATCCTTCCCGACCTCTAGGACATAACGTACCGAGCAAAGTTCAACCAATATACAACCAACACTCCATATGTCGCATGGATAACTCCATCCAAGTCCTAAAAGGTGCAATTCACTTACTCATTAATCTCAACATGTATAATGACATAAGATCCACTCAGAGGACTAAACAATATCATACCAAGAATAACCTCCGGAGCACGATAATGCCGGGTAGAGACAATGTACTTGTGATCTTGATGGCCATAAGCTGTGCTGCCAAAATCAATAACCTTAATAGCACTTGACTTTGGCAACCTCTTGTAAAAGGTCCCCTCAGTGTGTGACTGCAGTGGAAGAAATGATCAAGTTAATGACAAGTTAAAAACAGAAGATCATTTATACAAGAAGCAAAAAAGCTAAGTGCAAAAATTCTTGACAAAAGATAAAGGGAAAGGATAAACGTTAAAAGAAGATTTCAATTGCTAGCACAGCAAAACATACCAAAAGAAATAAATACCTTATAATCTGGTATTTTTATATATTCTGAAGAAACAAAAAGTATGTTTTCTGGCTTCAAGTCAGTGTGGATGAGGCGCATATCATGCATGACTGCAAAATTTCATAAGCAAGCAAAGCAACTATCTTATTAATCCAGCTCAACATCAATGTCAGCTTACTTGTAAGATACATAAATGTCCACATGCAATAAAAATAAAGAAAGGGGGAGCTTCTATTAAACAAATTATAGAAAAGTGACTTAGTTCCTTGAGCAGTATAACAAATGAGGTCAGTGCAACTCAAAAAAAAAAAAAACCAGGGAGTTTAAAAAGGTAAGAGAAATCACAGAAGCAACAGCTACACACATGCTACACATTCCAAGAGCTGTCTGCCAAGCTCGCGAACAAGATTGACTGGGAATGGGCAATAGTTATTTTTCCTAAGAAAATCATATAAGCTTGGTCCCAGCATCTCAAATACCTGTTAGAACCATTTCAATTCACCACCAAGTAAGCCCTAGAATACTTGTGAACAAGGCAAAAATAAAACAATTGCAACTAAATTAAGTGATACTTACAATACAGATATGGTTACGATAATCAAGCCAGTTTCGTATTTGAACACAGCTGCAAAGAACACATCCACTAAACTACTGACAGAAGTTACATCAAAGTAGGCAGATTAGAAAATTGAAAGACAAATTACACTCACCGACTGCCATTTCTATCATATTTTCCAAGCAATTGGAGCACATCAACTTCTAACATGGCTGCTTCACGATATTTCTTAGTACTTCGCACAACTTTTACAGCAACCATCTCTCTTGTTTCCCTATCCCAGCATTCCAAAACCTGACCAAAAGTGCCTGTGAAATCAAAAGGATTCAGAATGCACTCTAAGCGGAAAAAAGATACTACGTGTAGATAGAAAGACATTAGAAGAGAACGGTATCAGTTCTAAAAGCTAGTAGAATTTCTTTCAAAAGAAACAAGAATACTAACCTTCACCAATCTTTCTGTGAATCTTATCTGCAAGTAGATGAAAAAAAACACAGAAGGAAAATTCACAAAATAAAAATCAAACTAGATCAAGACCCATGAAACAAAACCAATATACTTCAAGGCTTTTATCTAATTAGACAGACTTTTCGACACCCAGAGCATGAGGTGGAAATAATGAAAGGTAATAATGAATAAATCTTGAGTGGGTGTCAATTAATTCTAATTATCTGGTAGATCACTAGTTGGCAATATCTGATTTGGAGGGGACAATGAGATCTAGTTTTGCAGAACAGAGTAGATAACTGAGGACACAAAAAACTTTTAACTCAAAGTATAAATAAAAAATCGAAGAAAAAGAAAACTACAAAGGCCACAGCAATACTCTTTAAAATCCTTTGTGATTTAAAACTCAGCACCCTATTAGAAAAATAAAACTAAAAATTGAAAAAGTAACTAATGCAAAGGAACAAACTATTATTATGTAACAACAGGCAATGAGGTGCATGAAACTCAGCATGCAACATAGCAAGACATAATAATAATGCAAAAGCCTCTGCAATGGTGATTAAGTGTAATTACAGCGGGATGTTAAATTCTCTCCAAGAGCAAATACATAATGTCCATCTTTGTCATCGCCTCGCCATGGGGGAGAGCCTTTTTGTGCTAATCCCTTTACAAAAAGACTGGCATGGTCGGGGAGCATCCTTGATGATCCAGTGCTTGTCCCATTTCCAACCACTTGCCCATAATACAATCCTGACTGAGCCTACACACAGGCATTTGTTCATTCTCCACTAAACAAATAGTAATCGCAAAATGTTCCCTTGCATTTGCATTCTACCAGACCAAAGAACAACTCCAAATGTTTTAAACAGCAACATAACATGATACTGAAATTAATTTAAATTATTGAAAAGTCCTAATCCAAAACGATGAAATTATATAAGCACACATCTCAGACATATTTAACAAATTACTCATTAAAACATGAGAAAAACCATTTAAAATTTTCAAAATCTACCCCAAAAAAGACTACTTTAACAATTGATCTTTAGACCTAAGGGCTCCATTTGTTATGAAATTCAACAATTAATAATACAATTTCAGTTATAGGCTGATGGGTGAATTGCAATTTCATTCTAGGAAAAAATCACAATAAAAAAATAGCATCCGAATCTAAGTTTTTCTATTATTAAAAAACAGATCAGATATTTCTTTTCCTCTGCCAAACTCCATGCATTTTACCATCAAAATACTACCAAAAACGATTTTTTTTTTATATATGAACAATTCTCACATGTAATTATCCAAAATAATAATAGTAATAATAACAATAGAATACCATACCTTGGTGTGAGTGTGAGGTTGAGGTTGAGGAGGGATATCCCAAGCTGCTGCTGCTAATTTGGGCCTCTTTCTGGGACGACGATCCATGTAATTGTGAGGGAATTCACTCACATACTCCATCTCCATTTCTTAATTGTTTCATTCATACAATAAACCCAACCCTAACCACCTGCAGATCATCAGATTTTCATTGATCGATCGATCAAATTAATTCAATTATTTATTTATTTGCAACAGAATAATAATATATTTGTTTTTTTTTAACCCCTGTTCTTTTGGAGGTAGTGACCAGCTGGCCATTCCTTCTGTTTGACCATAGTAGGCTAGATGCGCGTTCAACTTAACCGTGGTTCAGTTAACATCCATTTTTTTTTTTTTCATTTTCTATCTCTATTAATATACTGTCTTTTTTAATATTATCTTTAATATCCTACAATCTTCTTTTTTTGTTTTTTTTAATAAAATAAAATATATATTTTAAAAAATCTAAAAACAAAGACCATCACAACCCATTTCACCCACTAAATAATGAAAAAGTTATACATTCAAATAGAATAATCATTTGTCATGGTTGTTTGTCAAATATTAGTATCCAAGCAATCTCTTTTTTTGTTTTTTTTTATAGAGTATCCATTTTTTTTAAGTGAAAACTATTTAGAAATTCGATTATTTTATATTATGTTTTTGTTTGACTAATCAATGTCTAGTTTGATTTATAAATATGAAGTTGGATATGTTAGGTTGGATGATATATATATATATATATAGGTTAAAGGACATTCATACTCGAGGCATTCCAGTCAGTTTTTCTAGATAAAAAGCTCTCATGGCTCTCTATGCTGTGCCTTTGTGGCTTCCTCTTATTTTACTTCTGCCTCTACTGCTTTTGTTTATGAAAGGATGAAAGATGCGGGACAAAGTGAGCAGCTTCTTCCTCCAGGCCCTCCAAGCTTCCAATTTTAGGCAATTTGCACCAGCTTAGTTCACTGCCTCACCAATCTATGTGGCATCTCTCCAAGAAATATGGCCCTGTCATGCTCCTTCGACTTGGTCAAATACCAACTGTTGTAATCTCCTCCGCTGAGGCAGCAAGGGAGGTGTTAAAAGTTCATGATCTTGCCTTTTGCAGTAGACCTTTGTTATCTGGCGCTGGCAGACTCACGTACAATTATCTAGACATTGCATTTTCACCATATAGCGATCACTGGAGAAACATGAGAAAAATTGTTACTTCGGAGCTCTTCAGCTTGAAAAGGGTGCAATCTTTCCGATTCATTAGCGAAGAGGAAGTTGGCTTTCTGGTCAATTCTCTCTCCGAGTCATCAGCTCTAGCAGCACCAGTTGATCTTACTCAGAAGGTATATGCTCTGGTTGCGAATATAACATTCAGGGTGGCTTATGGGTTCGATTATCGAGGGACTACCTTTGATCGAGATAGATTCCATGAAGTGGTTCATGACACCGAGGCTGTGGTGGGAAGCATCTCAGCAGATGAATACGTCCCATATCTAGGATGATTGTAGACTGGCTTACTGGTCACCGTGCAAGGATGGAAAGAGTTTTCCACGAGTTAGATACTTTCTTCCAGCATGTAATTGATAATCATCTTAAACCTGGAAGGATAAAGGATCACGATGACATGATAGATGTTCTGCTGAGAATAGAGAAGGAACAAACTGAGCTGGGTGCATCTCAGTTTACGAGTGATAATATTAAGGCAGTCCTCCTGGTATGCAGATCATCATATATTAAATGAAATCCTCTTTTTATTGTATATGCAGTGCCTGTCATTTCATTGCTGCTAGCATATTTCAGAATTTGCTACCAGGCTTATAGGCAGCACAAGGCACTACTGGCCTTTGCTTGTCTGAAACAGGAATCTATTCATCTAGTGCCATGCTCTAGCTGATAAGCCTCAAAGTTAGATAGTTTCACGTGTTATTACAATGATGAAATTGATATCATAAGAATGCAATCTAACATACCTGAATTTAATCATAAAAATTTGTTGTATGTGCTTTGTGCCCTTGTGTTGATGTTGCGTGGCATGAAAGACGTCCCATTTACAAAAAAAAACATTCCTTTGAATATAATCTAAAAATAAGTTGTTGTGCTTAATATATTTGCATGATTCTTGGGATTCATCTCTCTGTAAGTGTATGGGGATAGCATGAGCAACATGCTAATGAAGCAGATTGCTGTCCAGCAGCATCATGCGATGAAATTGTTGTTATAAACTAAAGCTAGAAACAAATATTTGCTTCCTGTTATTATGAAATTAATCGCCTACTTTTCCCTATAGTTCCAACATATTAACTGTCTACTTGGATTCTGATGTTTGTCTGTCAGAATTTATTTTTGGGCGGAGTAGACACTAGTTCACTTACGGTGAATTGGGCAATGGCAGAACTTGTCAGGAATCCAAGAGTGATGAAGAAAGTGCAGGATGAAGTGAGGAAATGTGTTGGAAAGAAAGGAAGAGTTACTGAAGGGGATGTCGATCAACTTGAGTATCTCAGGATGGTAATAAAAGAAACTCTGAGACTGCACCCTCCTGCCCCTCTACTTCTCCCAAGAGAAACCATGTCTCACTGTATAGTCAGTGGCTACAATATCTATCCGAAGACGCTGGTCCATGTTAATGTCTGGGCAATTGGACGTGACCCCAAGTACTGGAGGGATCCTGAAGAGTTTTTTCCTGAAAGATTTCTGGACAGCTCCTGCGACTTCAATGGACAAAGTTTTGAGTATTTGCCATTTGGATCTGGTCGAAGAATTTGTCCTGGAATTCATATGGGATCTATAACAGTAGAGATTATACTTTCAAATCTCTTGCATTGTTTTGATTGGATTTTGCCCCATGGGATGCAGAAGGAAGATATCAACATGGAAGAGAAAGCTGGTGTTAGCCTTGCTCCCTCTAAGAAGACACCTGTAATCCTCGTACCTGTCAACTACCTTCAGTGACTATCAGAAGATTTCATAAGCTCATAAGCATTCAAATAGTTGTATGCACTAAATAATGTATGATCCGTGCCTTTTTTTTGCATGTGTGTTCAAAATAAAGAACAGGGTCGAGCAGGAAAGACCTCTTTCGGGGTGTAGATATGGATGCCATTTGAGCCAGGGGCATAGCATAGCATATCATATCATCCCATTGAATCTGTAGAATTCATATGCTTTATAGTGTCAAAAGAGAGAACAGAATCATTTGACAGTGAAGAAATCACAAGACACCATTATTACACCATAACTTTGCTCTTGCCTTTCTTTACCCTTCCTAAAAAAACCCAAATCTCTCTTTTATCATCCGGTCTCTTCACTCACCATCCTCACCTCCCTTCTCCTCAAGTCTCAAATCCATCTCAAGCACTAGCGTCACCCTCTGCGACATCACCTCATCTCCATAATCACTCAAAATTACCACCACTCTCTGCGGCATGAATCCCAGATTATGCTCTGTTTGCTGTGTATGGATAGATATAGTCAAAGATAACTGGTGGGTTTTACAATTAATAGATTCGAGATTAATTTAAGAGTTATTGCTCTTACGAGAAGAAG
>Ga0307514_10004858_pt1 | contig 12226 bp, 7 predicted proteins | sample 16_EM_MG_FD_203088 | JGI IMG/M metagenome (GOLD analysis project Ga0307514, IMG submission 203088) | Populus trichocarpa ectomycorrhiza microbial communities from riparian zone in the Pacific Northwest, United States - 16_EM | ecosystem: Host-associated > Plants > Roots > Unclassified | place...
TTTTTTTTTCTTGTTTTTATTAAACAAGAGTTGAATTCGAGATCCACTTCAAAAGAATGCTTGCTGATCAAGCTTAGAAAAGATTATACATGAATTCGAACCAACAAAATCAACACTTCTCCTCTCTGGTCAAGAAGATGAGCTAAGAGGCAGAGTCAGCCAGCCATTTGTTTTATTACATGATTCTCAACCTTTGTTTGCTAAAATAGAATCAACCTCCTTGCCATGATCAATTTTTGTTATTCAAACCGTATATTAAAAACTTTAGTTTTAAACCATCACACCCACATAGAACTAACACGTGTCACCGACGCCAGCTTATTCAGGGAGAGATCAAGGTTGATTGGGGATGCATGATCTCTTAGCTCACACGAGGACCTCCCTTAAAAAAGAGACCCTGATAATCTACTCATTAACCCTAGCTAGGACCATAGTCTGATCTTCTCAAGTTAAGTAAAGGTTGGTACGTGAACATGGGGGCATCTCTGCATCACAATTGATGGTATTAATCAGAAACATTATGAAAGCCACCAAACCTTGACTTCTTTGTTATTAATGTTGTGAAGTACCGCCGAAAGTTGTTGAAACATGGTGAGAAAAATGATTAGTGCAGCTGCAATTCTGCATCTTTTACTTTGAAACAAAAAAGAAGAAGAAAGAAAGTGAAGGAAAATTGGTTTTTGTAAGAGAAGGCTGCCTTCATGTAAACTAAACAAATGATAGCGCACGTGGAAAGAATATTAGGGGAATGGCTGCAGACTTGCACTACTGTTAAGTGATATAGATGTTCAATTAACGAATTAAAACATTGTTTTACACCGAATTATGAGTGTTTGTGAATGTGGTTATTTTTTAAAATGTTTTTTTATTTTAAAATATATTAAAATAATATATTTTTTTATGTTTTACAAATTATTTTTGACATTAATATATCAAAACAACACAAAAACATAAAAAAATAAATTTTAAATAAATTTTTATAGAACGCTGGCTGGATGGAATTATATTATCTCGGAATAGCTAACAGAGAAAAATTGATTTCTTTAGATAAAAAGAAAAGAAAAGAAAAGAAGGCTGTGCAAACAGCAGCAATTCCCTTTTAATTTTTGTCATAAAATCGAGGTCTGAATCCAAAACCTCCTAGCCATAGGAGGATAGAAGAAGTGCTGGTTGAGCAATGAATTCATTGGAGACAGGTGTTACAAGCATGTAATTGATTTGGTGGGATAGATTTAGAATGTGATTCGAATAGGGGATAGGATTTTTAATAGGTTAGGGCAGCTCAGGACAGATTATAAAGGACCTACTTGATTAACATGCTGGAGGACTGCCATGGTTGCTGAGCATTTAAATATAATGTCCCTGGCGGGTGATCCAAGTAATCATTTCAGCTTACCTCTAAATCCGACAACAATGATGATTTCCATGCATATGCATCTAGGGCTTTCCTCTGACACTGAATGTTCTTGCTATCCAAATTATTTTTTTTCCCTGGTTGTTTTGCAGGCTTGTGGAGCATTTTTTTCTGAGTCCTAGCTGTGATTCCTGAAACAACGTAGGGAAAACCATCTTTTTTTTTGGTTGAGAAAAAAAGCCTTGTTCTTCCATGCACTCATGGATCCTTGAACTCCTATACCAATTCAGAGAACTCAATTTCAATACCACAGGAAAGCTAATCCTGCAAGATTTTAACAAAAGCAACAAGTCTCCTGTTTACTCAAGTTTTGTTGGCCTGTACCTTACCAAGAGGTGTTTGATGCTTTAAGCATCATCGAATGTGAAAGCAATCTTTGCTTCTTATTCTAATCATCTACTAGTTTACTTCCATATAATTTTTTAACACACGTCTCCGTCAGTCCTCATAACAAAGAATATACAGCACAAGGAAACTCCAAAACAGAGGAAACACCCACTCACTTTATGTACTTTACAAATGGATACATTTAGTATACAAGTAACTCAACTTAGCCCTTACAAATAATAAACAAAACCCACATGATGAAATGATGCAAGGCTGAGAAAGAAGAGAGGCTGGCGTTGCTTACCCTTTTCCTTTCCTTCCCAAAGATATTAAAAAAACTGACAGAGTGTTCTAGTCCTAACTGTCTAATAAACTAATACCTATGCACCTGGCACTGGAATCTCTGTTGATCACTCCAGCTTTGCAAGCCAGGCCCTTTCTCAAACATACAAATGACAGCTTGGCTTCACTTCACTAGCCTACACACACATGCACTCACCATCCTCCTTCCCCTCAAAAGGGGATGATAAGCTGAACCCGCCAAAAAATTGGGCTTACTTGGACATCAAAAACTGTTAAAAGGAAAAAGAAAAAGAAAAAAAAAAGAGGGCAGACTTTCAATTTCATAGTCCACCAAGATCACCAAAAAGACCATCGCAGGAGCCTCCCCCTCCATCGAGGGGCTTCCCACATGAAATATTTTTCTGAAAATGTGGCATTGCACTTGGTCGTATCCCTTGAACAAGAATGTCAGGGCTCTTCCATATTGAATTTGCAGCTATTGATCAACCTCAAAAATTCAATCTGCATTACCAAAACAGATGATAAATCAATCAATTTCTATCCATCTTGACTACACATTATAGTTTTTGAAGAGAACGTGACACTAGAATTTGACTAAGGCATAGCAGATTTACCTATTCTCTTCTTTGATGAGGCTGAGAACAGTTGCACTACAGAGCACCGTCTTCTAAGTTCCTCACACGTTGTTCCACATTTCTTAGATCACGAAGATGTTGTAAAATCTCTTGCAGCAGCTCTATCCCCTTATCTCCTTTCCTCAAGGAGGTCATGCAATGCTTAAGAAACTCTCTATCTGCCTCAAGTGCTTGTAGCCTTTCATAGACATGATCCACCTCCTCCTCAACAGCGAGCTTCTTGCTATTCATGTCAAATTTGTTAACCGACTTTTGCAATGCAACAGAATCAAACCCCTCCGAGTGCCCATTTAGTATATCTTCACTTTCTGTGTCAATGGCATCAAAAAGTGGGAGAAGTCTCTTTGCCTTTGCACCGATGTTTCTTCTTTCTTGATGATGCTTTCCATTCATTTCCTTGTGTTGACCATTTGCAACTCCATTTGATTCACTGCTATAATCACAAATCTCGCTGTAGCCATTGCCATTCTCTTGATATAGATGCTCAATTGGTTTCATGTCCTCGAAATGTTGCTCCTCCTCATCACTCAGCATAAAAAGCTTCTCCTCCAAAACCTTAAGTTGTTCTAGAATTGATACCCTCTCCTCCTCGAAATTAGCCAACGATTCATCCAGATATAGAACTGCGTCAACTGGAGTATTCGGGTGACTACTTTCTTGATGGTTATCAAAGCTTTCAATTACTTCTTTCCCTTCATGATTCAAGTCGACAGATAGTCCATCAGTATCCTCGGCATTGCTACAGGAAGGCGAAGTGGTTACACTTGTTGTGCTACCATCTTTCCTTCTTTTCAACATTATCAATTTATCTTTCATCTCATTATCCTGTACCTTCTTTCGATATACTTCTAGCTCCTTTTCTAGCTCTGCTTTCTCTTTTTCTCTCTTTACCACAAGTTCGCTCAGAAGCTGCATAGCTTCCTGGTCATACTCTGATTGCTCTTCCATCATTCTCTGATACTGAAATGCTTCCATCTGCATTGCAGCCTTCTCTTCTTGAAGTCTATTTATCATTGCCATTGTCTGGCTGGCTGCCACTGCAGAGGCGCTTCTTTCTTCTTCTAGTTCTGCATATAAAGCACTTAACGTCTTCCTTTCAGCTCTCAGAGCTGATTTCAACTTCTCCATAGTCAAAACTCCATCACCTGCTTCTATGTCACTAATGATACTCCCGTCCAAAGACTCCTCCGTACCAGATTCTCTTCTTTCAAGCAGTAGCAGTTTCTTTTGTAGGTGATGAAGACTATCCATAGAAGTTGGCGTATCGGGAATTTTATCTTCCTCAAGCTCATTGCTCTCTGTATGCAATGATGGCTCGCCAGTCTCCACAGTTATGGTCCTAAATTCTATTGCATCTTCCTCAGCTTGCTTAGAGCCTAATGCAATGAACAATTCATCTAAACTAAATCAAATAAAATCATATGCACATACTGTAACAATTAAGTTCTGAAATGATAGTATAAGGAAGTAAGCTTACCATGATCTTCATATGCATGATAATCGGCATCACTAGTTGAAGGGTCTTCCTGCATGCAAGAATATGAAGGAGAAACTTCTTCGACATAATGAACGTCATCAATTTGTTCCTGATCAGGAATTTCAGTTCCTATCGAGACATCTGCTTCTATTTCATCACTTTGCATTTGAAGTACTTCTTCAGACACTGCACATACTACGAACTTATCAAATGGGAATTCAATATGGAACACTAAGTAAAATTTAGATTAAACAAAATTGAATGCGTACCTTGGTTGTAATCTGAATCCACGTCCTCTCCCGCTATCAGTGCGCTTTCTTGAGCATGATTGCCATCATTAGAAGGGGTATGAGTTGGTTGAGCAGTGGCAACGTGCTCACATTCCTCCTCCACCAAATCCAAATCTGAATGCCTACTTGAGGAGCTCTCTTTCTCGAGTATTTCCCTCGACTCAACCACTGCAACCGAAGGTTCCTCCTCATTATCATCGACCGAGAGCAATGGCACTTCCTCTTCTAAATTGCTCCTGTCCTCCACAACCAATTCATATTGTGTTCCAACTTGCTTATCAAACTCCAAAACGAAATCTTCATTGCCACTGTTTTCCTCCACTCCCTTCTCGTGTCTCTTTGGAATTTGTTTCTCTGTGGAATTGAAACCGATCAGTTCAACTGGAATCAAGTGACAATCATCTTGATCAATGTAAAACTCTAGATGCTGAGGTTGAATCTCGGTAGCCGTGTCTTTACTGCTACCAGCTTGAACCATCGCAGGCTGGTCACCAGGTGGGTTATCCATTTGCACATTCAAATCATCCTTCTTGACCGGTTCTTCTTCTTTTTTCATAACCATTTCTTCTTTTTCACCGTCATCAGCAACCACTTCCTTGCAATAAAAATTGGAAACAGAGCATGAAAAATTCTGCTTCACTTCCTCTTCCCCGTTTCCAATCTCAATTCCCCGGTTCTCACCAATCCCCTGTTCTCCTTCACAAAAATCACTCACAAAATCCGATCGTTCTCTATCAGAATGATCATCTACATCAACTGTGTTATCAACCTGATGTTCCAAAACCAAATTTCCTTTCTGGGTAAAATCCGAATCACCCCAATAAGAAGGCTTAATTAGATAGTAATCATCACAATATAGTTTTGTGTCCAAGCAAACACCACAGCAAGAACACTTCAAATCCTCCTCACCATTTTCACTTACCTTATCACCCCCTAAATCTTGAAGGACACCAAGTTGAGTCATCCAAGGAAAGAAGGCAAACTTGCTCAACGATTCACCATGCGATGATGATGATGAGCAACCCTCACACATATCTTGCGATTCAGCAAGTTTTCTATGACTTGAACAATAGCCCAGTTTGGAAATCTCTTTAGCATGATCATCACACACAAGAGATCTATAAGAATTCTGGAAATTTGCAGGCTCAAAGAAGTGATCAAGCCTAGAACACCAGAGACAGGGTCTTTTAAGGCCAAAGTAATCAGCAAATTTGATAATTAAATAAGAAAAAAGAGAGTTTAGGAGGAGGAGAATGATCAGAATCCATTCAAGGATTGCATAGACTAGAATAAGAGTGATCTTATTGGTGTTTCTTTGAAGCATGGTTGCAAACTTGTTACCAACCATGGTTCTTGCTATGTACAAAGAAACAGATGGAGTATGGTAAGATATCAAAAGATGAAGCTAAATGGCTTCAATATACAGAGAGATATTGAGGATTATCGAAGCAGAATGTTATCAGACAAGAAGACTGAAACTGTTTTCAATGAGAGAGAGAGAGAGAAAGAGAGGGAGAAGAAGTGACGAAGTAGATGGAGAGGTGATTTTATTTTACAATGTTGAAAAGGCGGTTTGAATAGGAAGGAGCCAAACCAAGACTCAAATGCCTTAATACAAAATTTATTTTATCATGTTTGAATATAAAATTTGAAGGTTTTTTTTTTTAAATAATAACATGAATATATGTTGAATTTAAATGCTATAATATTTTTTTATTTTTAAATTCAATGTTTTTTCTGTTAAAAAAATTGTTATTGTTATTATTATTTTTTAATTTTTGAACATCGGAACTTCAACATCCAAATAAGGAGAGAGCCATGTGTGTGTGTGTATATATATATATTTATTTTTTTTTTAAAAAAAACATAATAATAAAAAAAGAGAGGCCATTTCTATTCCCCACCTTATTCTTCGGCTTTCTCTGGGTACAAAAATGGGGTGGCCCACCCACCATACAAATGAGTTGGTGGACCACTCTCGAAATAAAGTAAGGGGCCCAATCAGGACGCCAAGATGCTCCAGTCCATTATGCAGCTCTGTTTTCTCTTATCTCATGAGGTTTCTTTGTTTTTATATGAATTTTTGTTTTCTTCTGCTATTTATTTCTCTGTCTTTTAACAAACAACGCCACCTTTAATTTTAATATGATAATAGTGTGATAGTAATTGTTTTTTAAAAATATTATTTATTTATTTTTTATGTTAATGCATTAAAATAATTTAAAGTAAATAAAAAAATAAAAAAAAATTTAATTTATTTTAAAAATACTTTTAAAATGCAAAAACAAACATGCTACTAAATTTTTAATTTACTTGGGTTTGAACAACAAATTTTTCTGGTTTAGATGATCTCATCGGTGTCTATTTCAACCTTTTTTTTCTGTTTTTATCCGAGTATTTTCACATCTTTTTACCTATTTCAATGTTTTTTTTTTTGTTTTTATCTGGGTATTCTCACATCTTTTGAAAAGATGAGACTAATTTCGTTCATATTTCTTGACTGTTCTTTTTAATAAGTGTATTTTCTGGAGATCGAACTTGTATTTTTATTTTTATAAAAATATAACAATATCTCAACCGCTGGACCAATATTGATGTTCATTTCAACGTTGATCATGGATAAATGTTTCCCGTTTTCTTTAGGTTACGTTTATTATGTTTGTTAATAAATAGTAGCAGTAAACTAAAATTTGAAATGACACTTCAATCACCAAAATCAACGACGATGAATTGTCCGAGGCAGTTTACCTTCACATACTATGCATTAAGGTTATGGAGATTAGGCAGTCTTTTATTACAGATGCATTTGAATTATAAGTTATGTGGCTCTAAAGCCCAGAAACTGAAGTTTCGAATTAATTGCCGATTCCAACAAGAATTTTTAGCAAGAATTATATGAACGGGAGACTCTTTGATATATTTACAGTTTTGTTTCTAACTTTTTAGAAACATAAATAAAAAAATTGTTTGTTTTATATATTTTTCTTTTAAAATAAATAAAACCAACGATTACTATCACGATTTTTTAAACCATTTTATTTAGCGTTCGAGATTTTTAACTCGTCCGTTTTTCCCTCCCTTTTAAGGAAAAAAAAATAACTAAAGACCAATGATGTATTCATTTCATCAAAATATCAAAGCTATGCATTGTAGATAGTGACAAAGTTGTCCTCTGATATTAAAATTCAAATTGAAAAAAAAAACACTAAAATGGATTAAGGTTTTATTGTATTTCGCCTTGGATTGTAATGGTATAATTATCAATTTATCATTTTTTTAAAAATCAATAAACTTATTATTGAGAGTAATATGATTTTTTTGCGAGGTTTATTAGTTAAGACAACTTGGTATTTTTATATTTTTAATGCACAATTAAATGACTAAAATTTTTTTAAAAGCAAAAGTTATTTAACTAGAGTCTAGTGGTTTTTTTTTTTTTTCCATCCTTGTTTTTTAGTTATAATCAAATTAATTGATACCAATTTAATATTTTAATAGATATAAAATATAATTTAGAAACCAGAGATGATTGACACATGCAACGCATGCGCCCGTGGATGGGAGGCGCCACAGTCTTCCAGAGACACATGCGGTGTTTTCTGGCGTTTAAACGATAGCTTTCACAATGACTTGGAAAAGGCCGAGGCGTCTCCTCTAGTGTGGAGAGATGCGTGGCATTGTTTATTGATGGTGTGTCACTGACAAACTCTTTTATTTTCTTTTCTCACTCATCCCCTCAAAATCAACATTAGTCATTCAAAATTTCAGAGTTGTCATTTCATTTATTGATATTTCAACTTTAGTTTTTTTTTTTTCTGGCCCTCTTGTCGAATTTCAATTTGCTTTTAATTTTATCATTTGATCCATAATTGTAATTTGTTATTTTTTTTTAAATTTAATTCTTCTTTTTAATTTTGATCTTTTTTCGTATCCTTATGTGAATTCGAATTTTCTTTTCAATTTCTCCATTAATTCAAAATTCTAGGTTGTCTTTTTATTTATTTTTATTTCAAATTTAATTCTCATTCTCTCCATTGTTATTTCTTTTTGAATACTTTCATATAATTGATTTTTTTTTGTAATTTCATCATTCAACATTTGATTTGTTAAAAATTGAGTTTCATGGTTTTTTTAGAAGGGATGCTTTCTATTTAATGACTATTGTGAAAAGTTGACATTATTTTCTTTTATATTTTTTTTTATTTCATCATTTGATATTATTTTTTCTTGAAAAATGGATTTCATGATTTTTTTTTTCTATCAATCAAGTTATTCCGATCTTATGATCTGAATAATATATTTGACTGATTAATCCGAGTATTTTTTTGGATTGCTTTTTATATATATATATATATATATATATATTGTGGTCCATCAATCTTTTTGAAATTAAGCTTCACTATTTTTTCTGTTTTGTCTTTTATTAAATTAACCTGTTTACATGATTTTGACTCAGGAGGTTCGGTGGAAATTCGAATTTGAATCGACCATTAAAGTTCCGTGATCTCTGTTTTTTTTTTTTTAAAAAAAAAGGGGAATTAGGTGATCTCTTTTTCGGTCAGTTTTTCTGGAAATTATTACGTATTGACAAAATAAACAAGACTCGTGAATTCAGAATACTAATAAGTAGGTGTTGCTAGTTGGGTTGGGGTAGGCTGAGGCTGCACCGCCACAAACCGACCACCCCCATTTCATCATACTTTCCAGATTTTCATAATTATCATGCCTAAGCTCTAAATTATGCCCTTGTCAGGACAACACCACACGTGCCAATTGCCATGCAGCACTTACCAAACAAATCTCCATCTCTCTCTCTGTCATGTTTAAATTTATCAAATTCAAATTAAATAAATGATTAGATCTCGATCCAGTAAAAATCATAAAAATTTAAATACTTATTTTACTTATTTTTCTTTTGATCTCGTGAAATCCAAATCATGTAAATTGATACAAAAACAGAAAAGGAAAATGCTAGCTGGAATTGTTTTAACATAAAATTTGAAACGTTTCGATGTTATCATTGAGTTTTTCCCCAAAATAAGATACTTTTAAAACTTTATTACCAAAATGAGGTACTTTTAATTTTATTTATGAAATCATGGTATTTTTTCTGTCATCTAATATCTCATTTGTCCATGTCATTTTCTTATTTGATATTTTTAAAAGTAAACAATCATTTTCCATGTCATTTTAATAGAAAGCATTTAAAAAATTATTTGATTGAATTAAAAAGAAAAACAAACAACAAAGATTGAGATTGGAAGCTTAAATCGACAGAGAAACTATATAAAATATAAACCATCTTTAAAAAAAAAACTCCCGTTTTGATTTTAAATTAAGGAATCCAATTCTGTTTTTTTTGTTTTGTTTTGTTTTTTTTTGCGTTACCCATCCAAATCGCTTTTGCTTTAGTCATGTTTACACCAATAATACTCCGTGCTTCGATTTTGCTATACTGATCACATAAGCATACTAAAATAATTTTAAAATATAAAAAGATAATTAGTTTAAAATTTAATTTTTTACTTAGAATCAGTTTTTGTATATCTTTAAATTATTTTAATATATTAATGTCAAAAATAATTTTTTTAAAATAAAATAAAAAATACTATTTTAATAAATTTCTAAATAAAAATTATTTTAAAAAACATTTCAAACATTTTCAACTCTCTGCTTTTGTTCAAACATATAGATTTCTGGTTGCCAGCTCAGAACTATATGATAGGAGTTCGAGTATGAAAGGTGTCCACTGTCCACACCCCTTTTTTGCAATTTTTTAACCAGCTAACTTACGCAACTTTGAAATATTATATATGTGCGGGGGAAAAAAAAAAAAAAACCTTGGAGAGCTTTTTTGCTGGATTCATCCCTCTCTGTCTTTCCCTTTTAACTTTAAAATTTTGACCAAAAAGACAATATTCTAATCGCCATGAGAGTCACATTATAATTTTCAAAAGAGGAGCTAAAAATTTCTTCTTTCCATACCGTTTTGCAATTTAAAAAGGCTCCCTTCAATATCCAAATCATCATCCCCACCCCCAATATTTTGTTTGAATTTATTTTTCTAGAAAAGGGTCCGTGCTGGTTCAAAAAATTGCTCACATATTTTGAAATTGGCATAGCATTGGCCCACATTATTCTCCATGGTCCAAGATTACGTGCCTAATTCTGTAAAAACTTCAAATCTGATGTCTAGAGTATAGGTACGAACACAAGATTGATCAAATCAAAAGGAGAAATGTTGCTGGTGCCGACCAATGCCGTGGTCTCAATTAAATGGAGGGGCCATAATCCTCATGGCCTCGCGTGGCTGTAAAGATATCACCTAGCAAATAACAAAGTATTAATTTAGCTTAATCTTTTATAATAATTATACACCCTGTTCTCATTTCCAATCATGACCCTTTAACCTTAATTTTAAGCATTCAATTTAGCTGGTCAAGAACAAGGGCCATTGCTATTTAGGTCACGGTCACAAATTTTGTTTTCTATGTCTTTTTTTATTGTATAGTGTACAAGAGCCTTTAAAGTGCTTATATTGTAATTAGTAGAATTTTATTAATCAACATGTCACGTCATCGATCTTCTAGTTTTAATGTGGATACTCATGAAAGGAAGGCTTGATATCGGTAATCAAACCTTAGTCTAGAAAGAGGATCCGAATAATTAAAGGAGAAAAAAAAGTTAAGAAAATTATGGAATATAAATTTATGATGTTTTTCAAAAAAATGTAATTATGACTAATAAAATATTAAGATTACCCGTGTAAAAGAAATCTCAGTTTCCAAAAAAAAAATTACTGAAAATAGAAACATAATTTTAAAAGTAATATGAATTATATTAATTATTAAACCTCCATCTAGGTTTACAACTTTTTTTGATGAGATTATAGAGTATGGTTATCGACGAAGAATGAAAGGTTTGTAAGCAGGGGCAAAACAGGAGGGCTGGCAGGGTTCTGCCCTGTAATTTTTTTTTTCCAACCTCTCTCTTAGTAATATTTATATTTTAATCTAAATAATAAAATAACTAATATTTTGACCCTTTTTAATTTTATTTTTTCGCTATCCATATTAAGCTTTCTTTTATAATCATCTAGATCAAAGCTAGAATAAGATTTGCCTCTACATATCAAGTTTTTATTTTGTAATTATTCACATCAAAACTACAAAATTATGCTGCATATTAGTTAATAAAACTAAGCTATACTTTATAAAATACCATAGTTACAAGTACATGAAATTCTCAAGATATGTAGTAATATGGCTGTGCAAAGTATGCACGTGTATTTATTTAAGGTGAAAGGGCTGTGTAAGAGATGGATGACCGCAAGATAGACATCATATTTTTTGTCAAAGCTTCAAAGAAATCTATTTCAGTTGAGATAAGCACTGATGATAGTTGAACTGTCAAATCTACAGGGCCCGGTCCCCGGTTCTTCCTCCAGGGCACTGTTTTAATCTGCAAGGTTTTAGGAGGGCTAATTTTGGTTTTTAGCATATCTTTTCAGAGATATCCGTGAAATAATATAATTGACGAAAAATAGTTAAATAAAATAATTCATACATGTCACAATTAAAAAAAGAATTTTTATAGCTTATTGCTATTTAAAATAATAATACATAGGCAGGTAAGAGGAGAGATGAGAGATAAAAAAAAAAAAACTCTAGAGATATGTTAAAATTTCAATTATAACATTACCAGTATCTTTTTAAAAATAAAATAAAATAATATTAAGAAAAATCATCAATCGTAGACTAAACTTACGACTAAAAATAAA
>Ga0307514_10004859_pt1 | contig 12223 bp, 14 predicted proteins | sample 16_EM_MG_FD_203088 | JGI IMG/M metagenome (GOLD analysis project Ga0307514, IMG submission 203088) | Populus trichocarpa ectomycorrhiza microbial communities from riparian zone in the Pacific Northwest, United States - 16_EM | ecosystem: Host-associated > Plants > Roots > Unclassified | place...
GGTTATGTCTGCATGTTCCCACATATGCGTGCCAAGACCGCTATTCCCAAATAGGAAGGTATAAAGACTTTTGTTCTGCACCTCCGTACAGTGCGTAGGTGAAAGTTATGGCGCGCCCCCCTGCATATTTATATGCGCCAACGCGCCATAACTTTCACCTACGCATTGTATATATCCCATTCTCATCATACAATCCACCCTCCCAGCATCATCCTCCGCATCCTCCGTATCCCATGTCCTTCTGTATCCCATGTCGCTCCGTACCTATCCCATGTCCTTCCGTATCCGTAGCTTGTAATCCTTGTCGCATGATTACCTGTATTCAACACGCCCCTGTAATCTGCGACCAAGTATTCAAAAACACATGCCAAGAGCCAGATCACACAAATCCTCACTCATCATCCAGTCATGCCCACCCGTTTCCTCAGTTTCTCCAGTCATTTCACTGTCACGAGTTTAGTTAGTATATCAGCCGGCCAGATACCCAGTACACAGAGATATCTTCATTGTCAGTCCATTCTCTAATGAAGTGGTATCACTGTCATATGTGCTTTGTCTCTTGATAGAAGTCTAGATTTTACCACAGCAGATTTGAACTCCGGACAATTCGCATGGCTGCCGATCGCACCCCCGGCAGCCCCGACTCAACAGGAGCTCCCGCAGCCTTGTCCTCGCCATTCTGTGCCAGAAACGTTCCGCCCTATAGCCCCCAGCCTCGCACCTCGACCTCCGAACCAATTCGTCTGGTAGCCGTCAATGCCCTGATACCTGAGTTACTAGGAGACCCCGAACCCCGCCCTTGGCTATTCTGTGGTGGTTCATTCCACCCTATGGCCCATGATCTCCGACTACGTCGCACGGCTACTGACAACGCTCCGGTACCTCGATTGATCAGGAGTCCCTGAATTCTCGTCCCTGGCTAATCCTGGTACCACGATTTGATAGGAGCCTTGAATCCCCGCCCATGGTTATTCTGTGACGGCTGATAGCCCACCCCCGCAAAATTGGTCTGGGTAAGGCGTGGGATACTTCTAGCCTTGGTAACGAAGTAATCAGAGGGAGTTTGCATTTTGACTGATCATGTTGATGGATAATAGGGTCGATGAGAGGGCTCATTGGAGGATTGATGGGAGGAGATAAATGGGGTGACCGATGAGAGGACTGATAATTGACCAGCTGTGAGGAGACCCAGTAGCAACGGGCTCGTAACCTGTTGAAATATCAACAGGCTAGAGCGACAGCGGAAGATTCTAGGGGTTAGCCTAGCCTAGTATGTACGGATACTAGAAAGGCTTGTTTGATGTACTTGTTCGATCTCGGTTGTTCAATTTTCATCTTCATACAGGATTATGATTAGTCTCGGAACCGCTACCTTTTTTGTGTAGCATATCGGCCTTCCCGTAGCATATGCAAGTATTGCATCTCCATGGCATAGCATTCCGGAGCATAATTCCTTGGAGTTGCATTCTGTATCCTTTCAACAACACAAACCCAGGTTGCCAATTTTCCGTACCCGCGCGATGAGATGCCATTCATGTTTTTCCGACCGGATAAACCCCTGTCTAACCACTTCGCACTCTGTGCATGCCCAGGCTCAGTGTCATCCTAGTCCTGTGGGATGGTGGTTACATATATATTGGGTTCGAGACTATGGGAACTAGAAGTTGTGCATGATGTGTATACTAGACATCCTCCGCTTGTCATGAACACACCAGGCCCTCATGAGCGGCTTGGGATTTTGGGTTGCTTGTGCTTCCTTGCGTACGCGGGAAACCTGTGCAAATTTCCGGAAAGCAAGGAGGGGTACAGTACTCGGGTACTAAGTTGGACGCACATGTAGTGTACCCAGTACGATCCCTACCTCATCGAATCATATTGGTTCTTTTTTTACTTTTTTGCTCATCTTGTGTCGTAATTGGTTTGCAACGTCTCTCAGCAACAAAGTTACAGGCTTCGGCACCGACAGGTTTCGGAATAAACTGGGTTGCGTGAACAATAGCCAGTCACTAGGTGAGTTGATCGCAGCTCATCTCACCTTCTCCGCTCTTTCTCTCATCAACCTTTACCAAACGGACAACCAGAAATCAACCTCCAGATATAGATAGATCTGAAACGAAACATTAACGAGAGCAACGAAAACAAGTCGAAGGTACTCAGTAGGTACCAAGCTACCTCACGGGACAGTGCAGGGGATATTATTAGCTACCTGGTTAGCACCAAAAAGCAACAACGGAAGTCTGCTGCGCGTCAGAATCTGTCTGGACAGAACGCAAAAAAGAGATTCCGTAGAAGGCTAGAAAAAGGAACGAAGGCGAAGGAAAGAAACGGTGTTGATGAAGGCTTAAGTCCACCCAACATCGATTCCTCAGCCACAACAAAACACTACCAGCGACATACTCCAGCTCCTAAAATTCTCCAAACAAACAACAATCTCGCTGACGTCCTGACAGATGGGTTGTGGAAAGTAAGTCCATCCTTCGATCTTTCCCTATTCCTGGATCATGCATCACTCGGTCCGTGCAGTGGAATTAACACCCCACTTCCCTACCCCACTACAGGCCCTCCAAAATCGTTCCCACCTCCCCTACTGCAGCGACAGATAAACAGCAACCAGTCACTGTACCCCGCCCTGCTTCCTTACACCGGCAGCCTAACGGTGCCCGCACCTGCCAACGATCTAGTATTCCCGTTCTAGTCACCAAGCCCCGCTCTGGTCCTCCGAGCAATGGAACTTCACCCGGCACGGAAAATAACAGTTTCAAAGAAAACAAAACGCCACCAAAGTCACCAGCGAGGTCTCTGCCGTCAGCAGGACCAAAACATGTGAATGCGAGGCCAACGAGTCGTGTGAGCAATGGCAAAGCGAGCGGGGGTGGGTTCTCGAGTCCAACTGGCTCAGTATCCAGTAGGAAGCTGAAGGTGCAGAAGAGGCCTAGGTCTCGAGGTACAGGAGATTTGCTGGATAGTTGTGGGGCTAGTGTTGGCAATGGTGTGGATATATCGAAGACATTGTTGCAAGAGAGAGACATGAACGGAGGGAACGCGGGGACCGGAGCTGGAGATGTCAGTAATAACAGCATCCTGAGTACAGGGAACAGCAAGCCGTTACTTGCTGCTTCCAGAAAAGTGGTTAAAATGCCGAAGTCGACAGGAGGGGGTGCTCGTGGAGAAGGAGGCAAAAATAGCAATCCCAGCCTCACATCGAAACCAGCATCACTAGAGCTGGTGGTAGTAGTTGACCCCGAGGTTGAAGGAAAAACGAAAATCCCCCGACCTAGGTATGCACTGCCAACTGAACCCCTAAACGAATTGAAATAGCTAATATCTGTTTAACAAATAGACAAGCGTATCAATTGGTTGACCCTCGTCGGTATATTCGTGTTGCTCACTCTTGTGAAGAGCTCCGTGGTGGTGCAAATGGGTCAGGAAGAGGCATGAGTGCAGCACAGACAAGCACACGGAAGGTATCGAAGGTGGTGCCAGGGCAGCAGCCAGAAGCAGCTGTGCGGCTGAGAGCAACAAGACCACAGATACAACAACGACCTAGGTCCATGATGCTTTTAGGGAGCCCGGAGGCAAAGGCCGTAGGGGTGGAGAGTTGGGCCACTGGTAGGGGAGCCGGAGGGGTGGTTACAGCATAAAAGTGGCCAACAGTGCTCAAAATCGATGCAGGCACGTCTGGTAGATTGGGAATGCCACTGGATGTGTACCAATTTCGCTCCTAGCAGCAAGCTCGCTCATTTTGCCAGTTACCAGCACTAGGTATTACAAAGAGTACTATAACTGCCTGAACGAATTTCTTTCAAATCTCAATCTGCTGGCCAAAACTTACTTTCATTTTAAACCTTCCTGGACTTTACACATGATATGTCTCATTAATGTCAAGCTTGTATATCACTACATGCATCACCAATACTCAGAATTTCCTTCCTGTCTTCTCCCACCATTTTGATATTTTGCTGTCTTTGCGTCTCTTCCCAATTGCTGTCATGTTTCTTTCTCAGGTTAGCGGGTGTTATAATGTACTTTTATCATTTATTTCTCCTGTCGTTTTTATTTGTTACCTATTGGCGAAGTTTTGCTTCCATTCTGGATCCCCTCCCAGCATGAATGCAATGGAGTGATGAACTGGCCAATGAGTGTTGAGCCTAACTTCCAGGAGATCAATAATAATACTGGAGTGAAGTTCCTTCGTGCAACAAGAGCATCGGGATATATCACTGTAGTATTTGATATGATTTTCGAAAGTCTTGCTATCGTCGAAGAAATGCACAACTTAGGTCAGTCAAATCAGGATCATAAACTGTTGATTACGTATAGGTAGCATACTAGTGGATGGGTTGACAGGCCAACTTGCTGTAGTGCTGAGCCCGGTAACCCCAGAGGGCATGCTGATGGAATTGTACCACTCCTTACTGGCTCAAGTACATCTAAAAATTTTGGTAAGGGCTCTTGAAGGGTATGATACTTGTAATACATATAATGAAAATAGTCCATGATAATCACCAAGACATCCAAATGCTATTAAAGAAGAGGCACTTACGGAGTATCTATCCCTTTCTCTTCAATGGCTGAATTCTACGGAGGCGTACACCAAAAGTCTTATCCTCCTTCCTATTTAGGAAGCCTGCATATGCAATGTTAAGCACATGGGAGGGTTTCCCATGCTGAGTCACTGAAGTTCATACTGAGACTAACCTGAATGGGCCTTGGTAGTGGAGGGGAAAGATGTACTATACCTAACTAGGGTAGGTAATACTCGCTTGCAACCCAATCTGGGCACGATATTGAATATAGCGAATTCTTCACAGTATCCAACTATCTCATGGAATGACAGTGTCTGTAGGCTAATTACAGTCGCTGAATTCGGTTATGGCATCGACAGACCGCTCAGAGTTACCCGAACTCACTATAGCACTTATAACCTTTGTAGAGTCTAAACCCCCTCTATCCCCTGCCTCGATCACTCTTCCCTCTACCTGTCTGTTAATAGCAGGAATAGACTCCCTATGGATCCCTTATATAACTATCATAAGCATAGCGCATAGGCTAACACATGGATATATTGCATGCATCACAAAGTGTTAAAACTACCATCCTATATACATATACTTACACATCCAACTCGGTATGGTATTTTCTACATTGTAAGAGCCTTGACTGAGCTATCCTCACGCAACAATATTCTTGAGGCCTTAAAGAATCCCTCCACATGTTTTCCTCAGCCCAACAGCCTCTAACAGCTTCTAGCACCCTTAGCTCCTTTAGCAACCTCAACAACAGCTCCTTCCGTCCCAGTAGTCTGAGGACCTGCAAATCATGAAGGACTTTTTGCTGTCATTGTGAGGTATCGCACTGGTATCATGGTATCGGTGGCATCCTGGTATCTCGTGAGTGTCTCCCAGTACCTCTAGTGGTGTTTGCGATTGGCAGTTTTCCTCCAGGGCACCATTTTTCAAAATGTGCGGACACCGCGAGATACCCCCCGGATTTGCCCCGATTATATAAGATTAACCAGATTCCCAAAAATCTTTTTTGGCCTTTTTTCCTGATGTAATTCGAGCTCTCTGATAGCCAATGGGGGTTCAATTGCGAGCTCAAAGATACCTTTAAATAGTTTCACAACCCTGGTTTGCTAGGCCTCGTAAGATATCCCACTTCGACCCCCTCCTCTGTCTTCAGACTTTGCTATCTTCCTATAAACAAAGTTCAAGTATACACATTGATATAGCTATACTGTGATCAAGGATCTGTTTACTATGCTCAAAGATAGCACCATAATGCTCTACAGTACTTTATAATGCTTTAAGGCCTTGCAAGAATATTGTCACCAGCCACTGAGAGAGAGAGGGGGCGTACTCACAGTAGAGTGCCCTACAAACGCATGTAAAGCGGGACTGCGGAACCATTCCAAAGTGTCTTGAGCCCTCAACCAAACATATATGAGCCATGAGATTGCTTGTGCTTGGTCTACAGGAGGAGGCAGGGCTGCAATATAGGTTGGCTATTGCAAAAGCATTGGAGTGGGTTTGAAGTAGTGGATATGTCAAACATAAGCTCACCGCAGTTGCAGAATATTTTAAGGGCATCCGCCAGCTACCTACCAAGCCTATATAAGCCATGAAAGAGTTTGAATTGCAGATGCTCTTGCTGTAGGGGGGGTAAGGGGTTGTCATTAGGTTTGACCAAAGAGCCGAGCTATTGAGACTGCTAGGGCCTCAAAAGCCATGCGCAGGGGTACTTAGAAGCCTCAAGAACGTTGCTGCATGAGAATAGCTTGGTCAAGGCTCTTACAACGTAGAAGAGACCATACTGAGTTAGATATGTAAGTATAGGATGGTAGTTTTGACACCTTGTGATGCATGTAGTATATCCATGAAGTTAGACTATGTTCTATGCTTATGATAGTTATATAAGACTCATAAGGAGTCTATAACAGACAGGTGGAGGGAAGAGTGATCGAGGCGAAGGCATTCAGAATAGAGGGGGGGATTTTAGACTCTACAAAGGTTATAAGTGCTATAGTGACTTCGGGGTAACTCTGAGCGGCCTGTCGACGCCATAATCGAATCCAGTGACTGTAATTAGCCTACAGACGCTGTCATTCCATGAGATAGTTGGATACTGTGCTATATTCAATGTCGCTGGTTACATTACCTAGTAATCGAGCGTTACCTAGTTAGGTATAGTACAGACTCCTCCCCATAAAATCTAAATTTAATGCTCCCATGCCACCCACACATCCCCACCACGTGCCCATTGCTCTCCTCATGCCACATCCATATCTCCTCATCCCTCATGGTACTCATGACACAGGTGTCTGCGGAGGCAGGAACCTCATACCGTATCTACTCGAGTTATATGCTAGTACGCCATTAGCTGCCAGGTCAGAATGAGGATAGCCGGATAGGATCAAGCTGAGGAACATACATAAATGTGCTGAGACTAACTAAAAAGTAACACTTTGGGTCTCTTAATTGTTATCACACTGTAGAGATCGGTCAGGTCTAACTGGTCTGGTTGAAGGTCTAACCTGCTTCTCCTAGTTCAACCTAACGGCGCGCTGGCATATAACTCGAGTAGATACGGTATTGTACTTCGGAAGTCCAGGTGGCCTTCCACATGGAAGGCTATGGACGAGCCCGAGAGGTGGAGGAAGGAAGTGAAGGACCCCAATGAGGATTACAAGTTAGATCTCGTTGAAACGTTTTTCACAGGTCTAGAGTCCAGATAAGAGGAGAGGGGGCATGATGGTGGGAGCCGGATAGGCGAAAGCAGCCGGATTCTTCTATCTTTCGGGGTTTGTTGTTTCTTAGGTTCAGGAGGCAGGGCATTTAAGCAGCAAGTTGTCCCGTGTGTAAACCTGATCTCGTTCCCAGGCTCTTAGGTTATCTGCGCTAAAGCTATAAGTCTGGGAACGAGATCAGTGTAAACCCAACCCTTTAAAGGTGCGGAAACGGGGCCGCCTCATAGCCCAAAGCTCCCTTCGAGGAAAGGCGTATAGACTCAAAAAAAAACAAAGATACAGACTAAGTGATGCCTTACTACGTCATGTCACATCAGACTGAATAGGACAAACTGCTGGTCACCAAGAATGGGAAAATGTAAAGGAGACGTCGACCAGTCAAGAATACAGGGACCATATTAGTGATCTCGAAATGAAAGATATTTTCTCGCCGGTCGCCAGGAATGGGCAAAATTGACGGAGAGACAGGGTATAAAGCTGTCGTATACCTAGTTAAGCATGTATGCGGGAACGCTAAAGGAATCTGATCAAAAAAATTATATAGGTACTTGGAATATTACCTTCACGTGATTCACTTTAGGTACTCCAACTTAATGATAACTGTATTGCTCTTCACCCTCTTCGCATAGATAGGTATGAATCAGAACATCATATTCCGCTCATGCATACAGAGAGTTGTTTCCGGTTCTGAAAACCACCCTGTAGTGAGACCTACTGTCGAACGTGCCGTGGCTGTTGCAGCTGAGAGGAGCGTGCATGATGTTGACCAAGGTGCTATACAAATCGATAAGGAGAGAGTAGTTATCTACAATAAGTACAATATTTACTCCAATCTTTACCTAAGTGCGATATTCTAACACCAACAAGATTTCAAGCTTGTAGTATTCACCACGTGATTCTGTTATTTTAAAACATCGATGCTGTTATGGCCAGAATGTAAAGTAGGAGTAGCTCAAGTCCAGAAACTACGACTATACTGTAATTAACCGACCATAATCAAAATTACGTGATGATTTTTGCAAGGCCACCTTATTCTGGTAGTTGTTTTTCCCTCCCGAATTCCGAGCCACGGTTGGAGATCAGACAAGGGGCCTCGACTGCATGTACAGCATCGTGATCGCGAGATCTCTGTATGTCCAACTTGATCTGCGAGCATTATGAGAGGATGCTCCAAGGGAACGCAGCTCAAATGTGCCAATATCCACGAGGAGATTACACCTGCGGCATCGAAAGAGAATGTACCTCCATAGGTAAGAGACTTTGGTATCCAGCGGGCACCTCTGTGTTGTGCGGGGTTCTAGTTATTACCTATGAGAGTCGATTAAAGTGTTTCATTCCTTAAGTATAAATCACTGCATGACCCCTTGCCTACCTAGATATTGTGCACGTATGCAAAACAGTAAACATGAAAATCAATCGAAAGTCGTGTATTTGCTACCACATTATGAGACGCCACAACACAGCCCAGGCCGCGAACCCACCAAAGAAGAAACATCATTGGCTCAGTTGTAACCGGGCCTGGGAATCAAAACCTATGACACAGCCTCTCTTCCTCACTTGGTTCTCCTACCCTCAGCAGGCCTTCTCTCCTCTCAATCTCCACCGTCCACAGCCCCGCACCACACGCTGTAGTAAACAAGAAAAATATGCTCAGAATAGGAAACAACTGGAGTGTAATATGTGTAGCCCCGAAACCCAGATATGCCCATACCTTATCCCGCTTCCACTTCTTCTCCTGTTTTGGGGTCCAGTCTTTCAACTGGAAGTACCTATAGTGTGCTAACGGCCCGGAGAGGTATCCTTGGGCAAGGATATATAGGAATGGGCCAATGAGTGGGATGAAGTTCAGTGGTAGCGTTAGAATAAACTTCATGGTTAGGCTCAAGGAGAAACGTAGATAAGGTGACTTCGTGTACTTCCCCAAGGCTTCGACTGAAGTTGGTGCATCCTTGAGTTCTCTAGCGGTGATAACAAGTGGGGCCAGTCCATGATCAAGCAACACAGCATCAAAGACGTCAACGAGGCCCTCCTCAACCATGAAATTCTCTGCAATAAAGGTGATGATCATAGCAGCCTCGTTGAGGACCATGAACGCTGCGTTAACCCAGGCAAGCGGGCCGTGGAAAAGAATAAGGATGGCCACGTGTGGGAGATAAGTGAAGGTGAAGAGAAATGTTAGAATGAAGGTGCTGAGAATGAGGAGTTTCGGAATACGTTTGAGGAATGGTGGCCATAGATGCATGTGCCGGATGAAATGGATTATACCGGCAAAGACGAACAAAAACGCGGGCGGCGAATGTCTGTGTGGGGGACGGCTGGGGAGTTGTACATGATTCGGGCGAGGTGGGGCATAGTGGTGGGGTTCGTGGGGAGAGGATAGTGGGGGGAAAGACCCATAGACCCAGACGGCTGCAGTCCCAGGAAGTCGAGAAGCCGTGACTGGCGCCTGGGAATTTTGCGGACTGGCAGACTGTGTAGGAAGTAGACGGGTTGTTTCGGCGTTTATTGGTGTGCACCCCAGTTGCGTTGGCTGGTATGCCATTTTCAGAGATGGTGGCGATTGAGTCAACTACATACAGTATAAAGGGGGCACCCGGGTCTTGGCACATAGACTTGGCAGCTATACAGTACTGTGGCTATGGATAAATGCATTTGAACTGAGAACAGCAAATTAATATTACTTATTCCCCGAGCTGCCCGAACTAGATCTCGTGCCTAGACGGATGTATTTTTTTGGGTGTGGGTAAATCCATCTAGAGCTGCCTACAAGTAGTCCAAAATTTACACACGAATCTGTACCCTAGTCTGGTATTGACAAAGCGTCTGGGCAGGCCACCGAGACAGGACTTGTATAAATAGTAAATTTATTTGGAAGAATAGGAATCAAACAATTTTGTTAGATTCACGCACCATGATTCATCCATATGCACCTCACATGTCAAAGTCTCACCAATACTGTTCAAGCTGAGGAGTACTACATTAGGTCCCAATCTAGACAGCATATATACATCCGCCTCTGATATTTTCACCACTTTCTCTTGTAACTCGCCGTCACCCAGTACTGTAGTCATTGTGACTGCGCTATGATAGGGCAAAAGAGCGAACCATGATATGATCTGCAAACTATATCCTACGCAGACTGCATTGGATTTAGGAGTTTTTAAACCCCATCTAGAACCTTGTTGCATGAGTGTAAACTGACATGTTGGATAGCAGACTGAAAGGACCGCTGCCTGTTATAGATTGTCCACGAGATAGATCTTCAATCATAAATTTGGTGCTTCCTCATGACATGACTCCCATGAACTGTGTTGACTCTGAACTGTGAACCATGGTGGTACCCTTTCTCCCCGTGTGAGACTGGAACAGAGTGGGCCTGTGACCACCGATGCACTACCGCACTACTACCAGCGGGAAATTGATTCTGCATATTTATACCTTTAGTCTTTTTGAGGGTTGTCGCACTGTCGCACTGTGGCACTAGGATATTGTAATTCTCTCAAAACGAGCTTAATATATATTCTTCCTCCCAAATCCCATAGCTACTCGAGGCCTACCTATAACATTGACACCGGATCTTGCATATGAGTACACCCCCTGGCTACCTATAATCTGGTTTTATTCTCTCTATGCAAGTTAGTGTATGTACCATCAATACTCGCATACGCCCTGTTAACACACCATGACCCGGAGCTACCTCCACATCCACCACTCCATGCATCCACTGATCCCCATGCTTATTATGCTGGTGATCATTCAATCTTAGATCCCGCCGGGCCTTGATAGGCTTGATTTATATACCGGGGTTCGCACCATTACCGGGGTGGCTGATTCGCCAAATACTAATAAGCGATCGTGATTGGCCTGATCGGGTATATAAGCGTATGAGCGACGTTGGTGATGGCCCATATATACAGTGATGCAAGATACACGTATCCCCATACGGTCTCGGCATCATGAGTGGCATCGACAGCCGTGCTCGCGAACGGTGATCTAACGAGGAACAGCATGTTTCAAAGGTTATACCCAGTGGCATTTCAACGACGCAGCCGCGGGCTCAGGCACAGAGTCCTTGACAACTGCGAGCTCCTGTCCGAGGATTAGATGATGCCTTTCCATATATGTGGTTAGGCAGGCAAAGAGCCCAAATTCCGTGTATTTTCGTCGAATATGGCTACACTGGCCGACCGTTGTTACACTATACCCGTAAGCTCGCTTCTTGACGCGTCTTCGGGCTACCCAGCGAAAGCTAGCAACTGATATCGAAATAGGGTATATTGCAGTGCGGTATATGCCTCTTAAACAACCCTCTTGTGTGATAGGCCTAGAAACACGGATGCAGGCAACCGCATCCGATATCCGCAGATCCGGTTCAGTTATCATTGACCGCCGACCAGCGCCCGGGTTCAGTCAGATTGGCCGAGCGAGATTCAGACGCACTTAATACCTAGTTACTTACACAATTATTGCTATAATCCACAATACTGGTAAGTTTCGATGGCATTTACAGCCCGAATCATGTGCCTTTAGTGCTGTTAACGGCCACGCACGAGTCATACCGAACCCTAGCTACATGTATGTATGCTTCAGATGTGGGGGGGCGGTCGTCTACATGAAGATTGCTTTTTATGTGAGGGAGCCATGGTCACTCAGGCCGACTAGGGCAAGCAACGCTCCACTGTATACTCATGTATGTTTCAGAACCAAGCATTACGTATGTCGATCCTAAGCTTCTAGCATCTAGGCGAAACGCTGCCATCACACGGACAAAAGCCCTGGCAATTCAGCGATGCGGTCAGGGGAACTTTCAAGGATCGCTGCCAGCTATGTGCAGTATGCACTGTTAGACATTGCCACGCTTTCGACGTCGACGTCGCCCACTAATGAGATATCACATCCCAAACTGTGATATGTAGGCTTCATGACGTGCCGAGATTTAAGCATCAGACACCAATTCGGACAGACTTGACATCCATA
>Ga0307514_10004860_pt1 | contig 12223 bp, 14 predicted proteins | sample 16_EM_MG_FD_203088 | JGI IMG/M metagenome (GOLD analysis project Ga0307514, IMG submission 203088) | Populus trichocarpa ectomycorrhiza microbial communities from riparian zone in the Pacific Northwest, United States - 16_EM | ecosystem: Host-associated > Plants > Roots > Unclassified | place...
CGTGCCCCGCGTGATTCACCTCGACCACGCCTAAATATACGAGGAGAATGTAGATAATCTGCTCTCCGTTCAATTGCCGCTGTCAACCGTGCACTGGTACCCACCACTATGGTTGGGGACGGCTGAAGGCGATGTAGTTAGACATTTGCCGAAAATTCGAATTAATTACAAAAAGGATAATTAAATTGCAATTTTCGCGATTTTTTTTGTAATTTGACCCATATTTTAGGGTCAATGGTTTCCAATTAGGATATATAACTCCATTTAATGCCACTAGATTACCAGATTTAGGTAGTTAAGTGTAACTCTCTCGACAAAATGTTAGTTAATTACTGGATATGGACATTATGTAATATATACATGCACACTAATACTTCCCAATACGGTAATACAGGCATACACATTTCTGGCATCTGCCACCAAAATGATTTATTTTTAAAATCCTAAGGAAAATCAACCACGTCGTTTAAAATAAATCAGAGTCTGTCCAAAAACAGATATGCCCCTTCTCTATCGACTTACAGAGCGTTATATCTATTATAGACTTGGTTGTGGAGGAGGAGGCGTTGAAAGTTGAGCACTTTTTTGCATCGGTTACAGGCATACCAATCCGAGGAATAATTAACCCAAGGCAAAACCAGCTGGCGGCACGGGAGGTGCCGCCTTCGCTCATATTGCATGGGACCCTTCACTAGATCATACACGCCCTATGCCTTCACTAGTACAGCACATGTGAGCAATTCCAAACTGACCCACGAAAATATTCTCTAAGTGATAGTTCGTGAGTAAATTACCTCCGAAAAAGGGAAAACCATCTTGCGACTCCAGAGTCCTCGGGAACGGACGGTAATTCTCCGCCGATCTTTTTTTTTGTTTTGTTTGTTCATACTCGCATGCGACCTTATTAGATCATGGCGGCGTACTTGTTAACCATTTTTTCCCGTCTGCCGTACCGCCCCGAAGGGCGGGCTCAGTGGCAGCAACCCGTGCCCTCCGCCTGGCCTTTCCCTCCACCTTACCCCTACCTTTCCTCCACCGGGAATTGAACCCAGGGTCTAGAGGTTAAGCCCCGCAGCGCTTAACCACTATCCGGGGCACAACCCCCAATTCTCCGCCGATCGTCAACGCTCATGCAGATGCCAGATGGTTATCTAGCGACTTTTCATTTCTAATGGTCTAGCCAAACGGAGACAAGTCACACGGCCACGGAGAAAGTGTTTATCTTGGGGTTTTCTGCGGACTTCGGCATCATACATGGGCAAATTCATCTGTTCTCGATACCCACCCCCGATATATGCTCCACCCACCTTCTTCAAAGAGCTCGAAGACAAACTTCTCCATGGGGTTGACCGTAGATCCCGCCGGCGCAGAGGTTTCGACGTGCTGCAGATGTGGGGTAATAGCGTTACGCGCAACCTTGAACTTAGGCTCGAAACCTAGAAGTTTACCTAGACAGGTTGTTTCTAGTGCGTGCAGTGCGGACTTCTATGCGGGTGAAGGTCGTACTCTACTTAAAGGTAGTTATCCACCATCGGTTGGGCTGGAGGCCGTCCCCATTTTTTTCGTCTGAAGCAATTTGTCTGCAATCAATCTTTGCAACTGTTTGGAGGTTTCGCGATACCCTTGTGAGTTTCCCCGCCTATTGTTTCCCCCCCCAATGACGTTAATTACGCTGCTGAAAGCTTTGAACTGACGTATTTGAGTCCACCACTGCCATACAGAATACGCAGCGTATTGTCCTCATCCACGATTGAAAAATGGAAGAAAAAATCGAGCCAGAGCGCATTAGGCCGTCGGAGCTGCCTCACACTCACGATGAAGTGGCTCGGGCAACGAAACTCGCAAGGAATCCGGAGGCCCTTGCGAGATCGTACGGCCCGTCGGGATTGAAGGGATTGCTTCAATCGGGCTTCGTTGTAAGATGCGCGGTCTTTGCCGCGATGGGTGGCTTCTTGTTTGGTACATTTTCCCTTCGACAAGCATCTGGGTGCTCTTCCGGTTGATGTTTATATAGGCTACGACCAGGGCGTGATATCGATCACGTTGACTATGGATCACTTCAACGACATGTTTCCGAGGATCGATGCAAGCCGAAATTCGTCGGCAGGCTTTTGGAAAGGGCTGATGACCGCCATGTTGCAGCTCGGGGCGCTGCTGGGTGCTGCGCAGGCAGGGTTTCTGGCCGATAAACTTTCGAGAAAATATGCGATGTTCGTGGGGTTCATTTGGTTCCTGATCGGCAGTGCAATCCAGACAGCTTCTGTGACATATGCCATGCTTGTCGTCAGCCGTACCATTGGTAAGTGATACATGCACTGCAACTTTGTGGGGACCATTGACCTGACTGGCATATAACTGCTCCACAGGCGGAATCGGAATCGGAACTTTGTCCATGGTGGCACCTCTCTACATCTCGGAAATCTCCCCTCCAAACGTGCGAGGCTCACTATTGGTCCTGGAAGAATGGAGCATCGTCTTCGGAATAATCGTCGCATTCTACATTACCTACGGCACCCGGTTCATCGTTAGCGATTGGTCATGGCGACTCCCGTTCCTTCTTCAGATTTTCCCCGCCCTCGTTCTGACCGCCTTCCTGAAAGCATTGCCGTTCTCGCCCCGCTGGCTTGCCACACAAGGCCGTGACGACGAAGCACTCGAGACTCTGGTCAGACTGCGACAGCTGCCTGAGACCGACGAGCGTGTTATTGCCGAGTGGATCGAGGTCCGCGCCGAGGTGGCGGTTCAGAAGGAGGTTCAGGCTGAGCGCCACCCCAACCTAGTGGCTGACAGCACCAATATCATCGCCAGTTTGAAACTCGAGTTAGCTAGCTGGGCGGATACGTTCCGCAAGAATAGCTACAAGCGCACGTTGGTTGGTGAGTTTTATAGAAACGGATTTGCGGGTTGACAGGTGGCTAATGATGATTAGGAATTGGACTGTAGGTTCTTTCTATATGCTGGTTGCACGGGATGGGCAGTTTTGACGAGATATAGGATGCTCTTTCAACAGCTCGTCGGGATTAATGCGATGATCTGTATGTCCTTCTGTATGTGCCTTGATGACATCTGCTAATAGTTCGACAGACTACGGTCCCTCTCTGTTTGAATCACTCGGACTCGACTACGAGATGCAACTCAACATGTCCGGAGTCATGAACATCCTTCGTGAGCTACTCGCCTTACCGCAACCGTGCGCGTACTAACATACCACAGAACTCGTCGGAGTAACCCCCGCCATCTTTCTGATGGACCAGGTCGGACGCCGGCCACTTCTGCTCTGGGGTTCCGCAGCAATGTTCATTTGCCACGTGATCGTCGCTGCCGTAATCGGCACCTACCAAGGCGAATGGGAACAGCACAAATCAGCCGCCTGGACTGGCGTCTCCTTCATCTTCGTGTACATGGTCGCCTTCGGCCTCAGTTGGGGTCCCGTCGCCTGGGCAATGCCAACGGAACTCTTTAACTCCACGCTACGCGCAAAGGGAGTGTCATTATCCACCTGCTCGAACTGGTTCAACAATTTGTCTGTCCCCCCATCCCCCTCCTCTCCTCGGCATCTGACGTGAAATAGTATCATCGGCCTCATCACCCCGCCGCTGGTCCAGCACTCCGCCTACGGAGCGTTCGTCTTCTTCGCAGTGTTCTCGTTGCTCTCAGGTGTGTGGACGTGGTTCGTGGTGCCCGAGACTACTGGCCGCTCGCTCGAGGATATGGATGAGATTTGGGGTGATGACTCGGGGAGGAAGGATAGGGAACGGACGCTCGTTGTGGTGTCGAGATTGGAGCTCGAGCTGGCGGAGAGGAACTTACCTGCGAAGACTGTATAAACGAGTGAAGACATACGCTACATAGAGTACGTAACATGATACTGTATGACAGAGGATTATGTATGTCGATTCCTCGCCCATGATGATAATATTCGATAAAGGGTATCCCGACCTTGTGGGACTCCATACAGCCCGACGCGATACATCTCAACTTGTCTATGCCCTGGGGCGTCGTAAGTTCACAATCGGCGCAAGCATCTATTAACCCGCTTACCGGATTTGTTGATACCGCCTTATTCTCGCCCCATCGCCTCCCACGGTAGGTTGCCACTCCAAGATGTCCTACGCACCGTGGCATTGACTAAAGTGACCTAGGTTTTTCGCAGTGTGGGGGTACGTACCGGGGGGGGGTGGGGGGATCATGGTGCCCATCAAGAGCGAGCCTTGCGCGATTATGCGCAGCACGGGGAAAAATGAGCGATACTATAATAGGCATCCGGCGGACCTCAGAACTACCACAATCTACACCGCGCTCCCCCTTACAATGCGCAGGTCCACCCAACCACTCCAACCAACTAGCTAGTGCGGTTCACCCCCTAGGTATCTCTCGCTCAGACGCTACGCTACAGCCGAACCTCTGAGACAATATGCAGCACCACGCCGGTTTTCCCGGAGCCCGGGTTTACAAGTTAACTGTTTTGGTTGCCGGCGCCGAGTACCTTTCTTTTTTTTTGGTTTCATCATCGTAGGATTCGACTATCTCTGATTGTGACTGTAGTATGTACATGAGCTTTTACCGCCTCTACGGTTGGTCGACGTGGAGTCCTTGCCTTAAGATATAGAAAGAAAAAGTGATAGGAAAACGGCTTCCCCCCCTCCCCCCCCAAGAGAAAATGAAAACAAACTGCTCCTCCCCACTCAGCCTCACCTCTTCCTGCGCACCTCGTGCTCTCTGTTCTCCCACTCCGAGGCCTCACTGCCCGCTTCTTCTTCCGCCGCTGCAACCGGTGGGCCTGCCGTTTTGCCGGCGTCCGTTGTCGCTGAGGAAATCCAGCGTCGCCTTGCTGCACCGCTCGTCTGCGAGCAGCTCCGCTATCTTGGTGCGGTCTCTGGTGCGGGGCCGCCCGGGTGCTTTCTGGTCTTCTCTAGAACGGTGGCCTAGCTCGAGGGGCTTCTGCTGGCTCTTCCACTGCGGGAAGTTCTTGAAGAGGTGTTTGCGGGTCTGGGTCTTGTACTGTCACCGCCAGCACTTGGCGTCTGGCCTTCTCGTCGTCCACTGGAGGTGCTATCCTGTGAGGCAGTGTCCTTGAGGCGAGCCTCTTGTTGGCTCGAGCTGGATCCGGCTTCCGTTTGTTGCTGGGCCGGTATTTGCTGTTCTTGGTTCTGATCAGCTGTGTCTTGGTCCACCCGCGGACCTGTCCGCTTCGCTGGGCTCGCGATCTCGGGGGCATTCGCCCACGTCCGTACCGGTCCGAGTGTTGGAACTACTCTACGCTATGGGAGTCTGGTTCGTCAGCTGCCAGCTTGGCCTACTCGTCGGCCTTCTCGTTTCCTTCAATTTCTCAGTGGCTGACACCATAGTGATTTCTGTTTCCCTGCATGCGGCGGAACTCGGCGATGTGTTTCCTGGCTGCGACGGCCAGCGCCGAGCACCGATATGACTCACCGTAACCCCACCCCGCCACCCCTCCTCTGCCTGCATGTAGATAGTGAGGCGTCGGTTGGTATCTGGTGGTAGTGTTCCCACCGGCTGTGCAGGACTAATTTCGAACGCGGGCTGGTACGGAATAAAGGCGGAAAAAAGTGCAATTCCTGGTTACAGATGGCAACGTGAATGGACATACCCAAGAAAATCAAGGGATCCAGGGGCCTGGCAACACGCGGGGGGCGGGTGGAGAGGGGAAGAATGAAACTAGCTCCGGGTACCTGATATCTTCGCTTAGATCAAGACCAGGGGCAGAAATGTTGAGTTGTGTGTGCATGCCAATATGGACAAAGGAATATCCTCGGAAGCCATATTTTTGAAATGATTGGCGGCCGAGATATCTACAGAAACGCGCATCGATCGAATCACGGAAACTTATGGTGAGATATGTAGTTTAAATGCCGAACCATCAGACAACGAGGGAAACGACGGCTCAATGCAGCGGAATGATATGAATGATAAATAAATAAGATAGTATGGTAAACCTATTTCTCCCATCACCCGTCCATGCAATATCCACGAGGAAGGAAGCCCCAAATATTAATACACATATCTTTCCTTCGTTCCTCTCCCTACCAAACAAATCAAGATAAAACTCTTCGATATGCGCCAGATCCTTTCGAAAAAGAAACTCCCACCAAGAAGCCCCGTACAAAACCCATAGAAAAAAGAAAAAAGACCTCGAAATCTATGCATCATCTTCATCTTCTTTAGCCACGTGCCTGCAGGTCGTGGTCTCCGCAGACACCGCCGGTGGGTCCGTGAAGTGTTGCCTCTGCGTTCGGGTGAATGTGCGGCATCGGCCGTACTGGGAGATGTATCGAAGGTCGTTCGTCTCTTTCTTCGTCGTGCTGGAGGGTGTGGTTATGGTGATGGAGGTGGAGGTGGATTTGGTCGGGTATGGGACTGCATCTGGGTGTGATGCCGAGCGGATCCATGGGTACGTTCATCATCACCGTGGTGCAACATGTACATCTCTCGTGCTGACACTCGTTGTATGAACAGATGTTGTCTGCGGAATCTTTCACGACCATCCACGAATTTCCACATTTGCAGCACATCCACCGGCGGACGCGAACCATCTTCTGCTACGGATATTTGTTTTGTCGGGGGAAGGTGGTTTGGTGTATTGGCAGGTTCAAGGGAGCCCGGAATTTATAGCTGGTGACGTACTGATGTGTAGTGATGTTGGCGCTGTGATTAAAATAATAGTCGGAATTGGTTTCTGCGTCTTAAATAATGTGCATCAGCTCAGCACTTGTAAGTTTGTAAAGCAGGAATTCCGGAATATAGGACGTCATAACACAAGTCCTGAGCGGCGATTGAGCCCTCCAGTCTTCGGAAAGGGCGATCGGCGACAGCCCTGTCTTGGACAGGTAGGCACACAGAGTCGGTGAGAATTACCTTTGCGGCTAAACCTAACCAGGAACCAGCGCCAAAACGTGGCTCTTTTGGTGTTTGTTTTTGCTTTAGCGGACGGTCCTGCAGCGTTACGTGATCGATTAGCCAAAAATTGCTTTCTCAATCAAGAAAAAAGAGATGTGCGGCTTTAGCGGTGAAGAGAAAACCAGGGAATGTCCTTGGTTCTTCGTTCCTGCATGATGGCTGCTTTTGGGGACCCGTCACATACCCTTTTGATGTGCGCGAGTGTGAGTGTGTGTGCTGTTGGATTTGGGAACCTCGATGGGCAGGGATTATGAGATGAGTGTGAAGTGTGCCGTCGACGACGTCGAAAGATATCGATATAATGAGCTCGAGGTTGATTCGGACTTTGAGGTAGAGTGGGAATCGTCGAGTTCCACCAAGATGTTGCTCTTTACCGTAGACAGAGTGGTTTAGGGGAGGAGAGGAGTTGTTGGGCAGGCTCCTCTTTATATGTATGTAGTCACTATAGGCCACCACCCCTCTTGTTCCCCCGTTCCTTCCAGCCCGTACTGTGCAGCAACGTCGTGGTGGTGGCCTGACAGCATCATACCTTGCTGAAACATCCGTAATGTCCATCCTCGAGCTTAGGCGAGAGGCGCGCCATCGTTCCTTACGGGGGCGGATGCTCACTTCGGGGGGGCGTGTGCTGCAGGGCAGACAGAACCCATACCATCCCATAATCACGAGGTCTTACGTCTCCCGTCCGCTTTCGGAGGGTGCCAGCGGACAGCAGGGGTTTTCCTGGGCGAATTATACCACATATCGAATTCAGTAACTCTGTTGTGTTGGTAGACTGAGAAGTGAGATCCGACAAGGCTCCGAATCCGCTCCGCCTCATTCACGTACGAGGGGCTGACCAACTGTAGGCAAGACGCCTACCTCTGAATGCAGTCGTCCGCCGGCTCCGGCTTGCAAACGCTTTTACGAGCTTCCACTCCGCTCTCTGTGTGTGGGGCGTACGCCTGCAGATTTTGCAGAGCCTTGTCTGCATCGAATCGATGGTTGTTGGCTCTCTGTTGGTGGTGGTGATGGTGGTGATGGTTGTCATGGTGGCCACGATGGTGGATGTCATTGCCCTGCTCCAACTGCATGGTCTACTATTGTGGAGGAGTCAACCTCGCCCGCACTACATACTGCACACTGCACACCTTCTGTTGCGATGACGAAACCTCACAGGTGAACCCAGCTCTGTCGATAATAATTGCTCGTGGGAAGTATACAGTACTAACTAACAAAAATATTTCTACGGGAACCAGCCATACCCCCTGTACGATAGGCAATTGCAATTGCAACATGCAGGCCTCGTCTCCTCCTCACACCTACCCGTGTCAACCGATATGCGATCGGTGTGTGCGTGCAGCCAAGGGCATACGCAACGAATAGGTTCAAATTGGTTGGCCGTCGAGAAGCGGATGAAAAACGCACCGAGGAAAACCAAAGGTTGGACGATGCGGAAGTTAGCGAGCGGGGCTTGTACGCAGGCGGATGCAAGGGGGACGTCGTGGACGACGGCAATGACGGAGGCTCAAAGGGAAGGCCGCGATGAACGAACGAATCCGAAACGAAACAGTTCCCCCCCCTCCACACCGGCCCTCCCACATTTTTTAGGTGGCAGCAAACCAAACCAAACCGAACCAATCCCTGGGTTTATGCTTTGATCGGCAACCATTGCAAAAGGAAAGGATGTGCCGGGGCTCGAACATGGATAGGTAGTAAAATCTGATGTGTGGCCTGGTGGGGTGCACATACATGCATATGCAGCTTCTGAAAGAGTCGTCGGATTGATAGGCGGTGACTGTATGTTTCGGCGCTTGACGGAGACAAATCGGATGGCTGCGCTCTAGAAGTTTCAGGGCTTCCGGGCAGTCCCAGCCAAGAAACAGCGACCCGGGGCGCAAAGTCGAAATGGAGCGAGATTGCAGGTGGGCACACAAACGCAAAGAACGCCCTTGCATGCAGAAGTCCAAGCCTTCCAACGTTCGGCGGCAACAACGCCGGAAGATAACCAACAACTACCCACGCCTCCGCCTGCACATCCACAACCTAGCGGCCAGAGCGTATGGGCCCATCTCTCATGTGACTTCTGGGGTACCGAGTTCCCGGATACTACTAATCGGCCCAAGCGATTGGATTTGGTTGGACGCTCGAAAATCAATCCTAGTAAGCGGCGTTTTCCACTCTGAGTAACTCCGGTTTAAGCAGGTCTTCCCACCCGAGCTCTGAAAACGAAGCGGTCAATCGTACGACAGAAGCGTCAGGAATCGATCCTGCCGTGTGAACGTGTTCTAGAATGCTTACATGGAGTATCTCCCACCGAAACGGTTATTTAACACCAATGGACAGATGCGGATTCTAACCTGCAGATCCTTCTGGCATTCTGCTTTCTATGCGACGATAGAGACAACAAAATCAATTGGAATTATTTTCTTTCCTCCTCTTCCTCTGTTACTTGGCCAACGGCTCCAGCCTGCTCATTGGCCAGCCACATTTGTGGTTCGTCTCGTCTTTATGTGCGCTAATATTGCCAGTGATCAATCAAGTTTTGTGGATTGGCGCTAAAATGGGCATCATGGCAACGACCCATTTTACTCCACATCATGCATAACACGCGTCGAAATCGAGCGTACTAGGATGGTACCTTTTTAAATGGTGAACACCATTTAAGGTACCCTCCTAGTACACAAAGAAAAAAAAGTCGAACTTCAGCAACTCCCGTCCGCCAAAACATGCCTCCACGATCCAGTACCTCCAAAGACTCCACCATAGCAGTACTACTCAAGGTGGGAACACCGATACCGAATGATGTGAAGTAAAATGGGTCGTGTTGTTGCCCATTTTAGCGCCCATACACCCAGATACTCGATTACTGGCGATAATACCGATCTACTAACAAATAAAACAACCTACTACCCGAACTCTGGTTGTCGATTTGCACGTGATTATGGTACTCGAATGCGCCAGGTACTCGAATGCCGAGATGCTATCAGCAATGGTCGAATACTAAGATGAAACAAAAAAAGAATGCTGAGACGCTAGGTGAAATTAGATGGTTATTATTATTCTTTTTTTCTGTGGGATTTTCTTTTTTCAGGAGGTGATGCTTTCATGGATTCAAGCCTTTGCTTGAGTCAAATCGGATGAAACTCGCTGTTTTTGTTTCACCACCTTAGTATTCGATCTTTATTGCTCATGACTGCGATGTATCATTTCATCCACATCGAAGCCTGAAAATTTGCTGAGAACGGGTGGTTTATGCAGCTAGTTTTTAAAATTGATAAGATAAAGTGGCTCGGCGCCTGTGCTAGCCATATGTGTGCAAGAAATGCATTCTATTCAAAGTTATTAAGCACCCATAAAAGTTATTATCCCCAGTGGCACATTGGTGGTTGACTTTCTCATCTGACAACCCATTCCGCTATTCCTCTAGTATCCGGCTCCGGCTAACCCAGCTTTAACCCAGCTTTGGTGGTTGTTTATCAGGAAAGAATGCGGACAAAAATGCGCTACAAAATAGGTCTCGGCAACATGAGTGGGGGACAAAACTACGTGATCGCCATATTTTTGTCCCCCGTTGGTACCATCGCCCGATTGATAATCGCTTGCATGTCAAGGGTTCTTGACCGAGGCCCCCATTGTCCGCATGTCAGGGTCCGAAGTGACAGCTGACACGATGCTGAGCGCTGTTGATCTTTCTTTCAGCTGCTGCGTGGAGGGGTTGGATTGGCGCGCCGGCGCTGTAGGGTTTCGGCCCTCGTGCTTTGATTGGGCGGCAATGTCCTCACATCAGCAAGCAGGAAGCGCTCACTTCGACCAAGCCCCTCGACTCAAGCATCCATTAACAATCTCTCGAGCTCCACGACCAACGCCAATCTGATCCAGACCATTGCTTTGATTCTCTGCAATAGGACGTCCAAAAAACTAACGAACCAATAGAAACACACTTCAATCGCGCGTCCATTTACGTTGTCTGGTTTGTCTGGGGTATAGAACATAAAGGTCTTCAACACAGGACAGCTAGCGTTGTGCATATTACCGGCCGGGCGTCCGAGCACGACTAAGCCACGACAAGTAGTAGGGAAAGACAGCAACACAGCAAATATCTTGGATTTTGTCTGACGTCGACCGGATAATGTATCCGACACAGAATTCTGATTGAATACAATTCCGTGTCCACGGCTCCACCTGTTTCAATGGTGACAGATAATCTCAAACTTGGACGTGGGGTGGGCACTGGAAAGAGCACCATAGATAAGCTGAGTCGCGCGGATGAAGTACTGAACGAGGGAGTGAGGCTAGAGTCCGGGGACGTGGATTCCCTTTGGGGCTTTCCCGTACGGTGCGTTCGAGAGCTCACCGCTTCAAGTGCGAACACCGAAAGTTTCCCATTATCCCACGAACCACGAACCGTGCTGTTTGCCTGGTTAGTTACTGAATAGGCCTCCAATCAGCGGTCATGGAATCATCTTGAAGGAGATATAAATCCGGATCTTATAATCCACACAACCGACCAACTAGGCCGCCGGTGCCCAAAGCGGCGCGCCGAGAGTAAATATCGATTCCGCAATGTGGGTAGGGGAGGGGGGGTTAGTTGCAGAGAGTGAGGGTTATTTGTGGTGATTGCTTTGTTCGCTTCTTCACGATGCATTTTTTTTTTGTATCATCATCTCTGCATTCGACCTATATAGACCATGGCAACAATTCTTCACGATGCATTTTCTTTTGTTTCATCTTCCTGCATTCGACCTATATAGTCATGGCAACAATTCTTCACGATGCTTTTTTTTTTATTTTTAATTTCATCATTCTGTATTCGGCCGTGCTCGGCCATGACAGTTTAAAATACACACTCCTTGTCCTGACCCCCCCGGACACCGAAGTGCCCGGTCCGACGGGGTTTTCTCCTCTCCCCACTATCCGCCAGACTTCCTTCACGATGCTTTAGCCATAGGTCAAATAGAGTATTCTACTTCTACCGAGTGCAAGTTCATGCGAATCGGCCCGCTCACTGGCTGGTGGAGGTGCTTTCCGGTCTGATACGGGCGAGTTGGACCGGGCGGCCTTAGAAGCTGGTCTGGGAGCCGATCCCGTATCCCTGAGCCTTATTGGATGGAGTGGACGACGGAAGTGGGGGGACGGATGAAGTGGTTGTAGAGGTTATGGAGAGAAACTACAGCGGACGCCGCTTCAAAAGTCTGGACTATGTACTGTCTTGTCTTTCCCGTTTTTTTTTTTCCGCCTCCACTTTTCTTGCTCTCTTTTCCTTCGTCTCCCCTTCGGCATCTATGGCCTTGGACTGTGCATTTTTTTTATTTCCTTGAATTCTCTT
>Ga0307514_10004861_pt1 | contig 12221 bp, 10 predicted proteins | sample 16_EM_MG_FD_203088 | JGI IMG/M metagenome (GOLD analysis project Ga0307514, IMG submission 203088) | Populus trichocarpa ectomycorrhiza microbial communities from riparian zone in the Pacific Northwest, United States - 16_EM | ecosystem: Host-associated > Plants > Roots > Unclassified | place...
TTTTTGCTTTTTTTTTTTGTATGTGCATACATTTGTTTTATTACTCGTATCGTGACTACCGTATCCCTAATATGAATCACACAGAATATACATATTCTTTATAAATCTCTATTAGTATGCTATAGTAATGAATTACAATGCAGTTGAAATAGTCAACACAGGCTGGGATACAAACCGTGATAACCAATGTTCAAGTCCTGAGCACGAGACCAAAAAACCTGGGTTTTTTCTTGGTATGTGGACATGTACATGTGCTGAACGGGATATATCCACCAAACCCTAGGGATTATTCCCAGTCTTAGTCAGAGAAATTACTCCATAGGCAATGGAAGATAACCTTATGTGCACAGTATTTAGTCCAGCTAATGACAGGAATATATATTTATATCTTGACACCCCCGGGAACACAGGATTCTACATAGGGAATGAAAACCGGCGCGGCAAGGGCTTGAGCCACAGGAAAAAATCCTATATATATACGCACTGCGTGATTTTGCGTCCTGTGGCAATCCCTGTGGCGCAGTCGCGTACCGTAAAGGGCGAAGCAGGGCAGACTTACGAGACGAACGAAGAAGAGCTAAGAGCGTTCGTCGCGCACAACCTCATCACGGACCCAGCAGAGGCGAGGCAGTACCCAGACTCCAGGGCAGGGACTGGCCCGTGGGAAGAGAGGCCACCTGGATCACACCAGGAGCTGCAGTCCATCGCCATATTCTAGAATAGCATGAATGCGATTAATGATTCTTTTAATAAAAAAAAAAAACATACCCAGACTCCAGAGTGGCAAGAACGAAAGCAACCAGGGCGAGATGTCTTGCACAGGGTGGGACAAGCTCTGAAGAAGATCAGGAGCAACAGCGCCCCAAGACCAGACGGTATAAGTTGGAAACTGTTGAGAGAATAAACGAAGGGCTTAAGGTGCAAAGGGTACAATATCGAATGCATGTATTCCGAAAATATAAGGAGCAGGTAGCCACTCGTCAAAGTACTCACCCGCCTTAGTCACGAACTGTTACGCTTACTTTCGGGTCCTGTTGGGGGCTCTAACGGGTCGAAATGCAACTGGGGCAAGCAAGGGCAGGGACTGCAGCTCAAGATTTGGGTTGAGACTATTGGAATCCTACCGGATGGCCGTCTGTGGCCGGAACTATCGGCAATACAGACAACAGACCTGCAAAAATGGCAGGGAGATAGTCATGCAGGAGAGCGGGGTAGTCACTCGGCGGGGTGGTACATCGTAGCATTGACATGGAGATGGTGCGAAGCCTGGTAAAGACCACACGGTGGTAAAGGGATGGCGACCAATAGTCCTGGCGAACACAACAGGAAAGCTCGTAGAGAAAATCCTCGCTCAGGAGCTACAGAGACACGGGAAGTTATGGCACGAGAGGGCCTTCGCTGGAAGGAAAGAAAGAGGGGCCATAGACAGCGTAATGATGATGATGATTGCAGAAAAACACCCGGAGGGCGAAATAATCGGGAGGGATGCGCAATCAGCGCTTAACGCGGTGTGGAGGGAACATGTAAAGGAGGCACTCTGCAACCACGAATGGCTGAGAGAATGGATAGATGACTGGCTGGCACCAAGGCGGCCCAGCATAGAGGTAGACGGGACACTCTAGGCATCGTCACGATGACCAGAGGGACGCCACAGGGCAGCCCATTGTCACCAGCACTATTCACGGTATATATGTCGAGCGTGGTATGGGAAGTGGAGAGGCGGCTAGCTCAGAGAGGCGGTGGGAGAATGCTGAGGCACGAACGAAAAGCGAGCTACTGGCCACTAGGTATCCTATATCGGCGATGTCAACGGAGTAAGAGTAGGGGGGGAAAGACAGATATATGAAGCAATGGGGGAAGCAGCGAGGGCGGCCGGGATAAAGTGGGACAGGTCAAAAGACGGGAAAGGTCGTCAGGGAAAATACCTGGGCGTGCTCATGCAGGATCAGCGACGGCACCAGAAGTACAGAAGCCAGAAACGAATGCGGCGTGGGAAGTGGTAAGAAGACTGAACAGATTGCCACCGCACGGGAAGCGAAAGATAGTGGTACAACTGCTCCCGATCCTGGCGTAAGGCTGCGAACTGTATCCGATACCAAGTGAGCAGCAAAAGAGACTAGCCAACTATATGAACCGATGGGTAGTCGGAGCGTACAAGGGAGACAGGGTTGATGAAGTGCAGGACTTGTGCGGGATAAGCGAACTGGGATTTTTTTTTCCCTTAAAGAATCATTAATCGCATTCAGCCTATCTAGACAATGGCGATGGACTGCAGCACCCGGGCCTCCCCGTGTGGCCTCTCTCATCCTCTCGGGCCAGTCCCTGCCCTCCCCAGCTATCTACATGAATATATATTCAGACTTTCCCCACCTCCACATCTTCAGCATGTCCTACGCAATGAATTCGACCACCGTCTCACACCACTCCTCATCTTCCCACATCTGCTCCACAGACCGTCCAACACCTTCTCCTACCCACAGTCAGCGTTGGAGGTGCGCCGCATTCTGAGCCGCCCAGCCGTCACACACGCACCGTGGATCCCCCTATCTCCCAAAGCCATTGTCTCTGAGGGCCTTTATCCGTCACCATGTAGACCAAGCCCTTTATCGCTTTCGCGGACCACCGGATATGTGCCGGCGCTCTGGGGTACAGGGGGTGCGCTTGCCAGACCCCGCAGGTGTTATGATGCCTGACTTGTTCAATCGCCAGCCCATCTCCACCTCCTCCTTCGCCTTTCTGTCTGCAGCTTCGTTCCGCGCCTCCCCCGAGCTGGGAGTGCTGATGGAGCGGAAGAGGATTAGATGGGCAGCGTCGTCGGTATATGGGAGGTGCATAACGGAGCTAAGAGAGATCGCGGAGCCAATCCTGCGGGAGGTAGTAGAAGGATATAGAGCTGCAATAGATGTAAGGGGGCCCGGGGGAACCGGCGGGGGTAGAAATAGGGGAACTGCGGCAAGAGGGGATGGGAGAGTGGACAGACGGCAGCCGGTGTAACTAGAGAGCGCAGGGGCCACCCACACGCGAGGAATGTTGGGTGGCGCTTGCGTACAGTGGCCATAGTGAGACAGTGAATATCTGTAGGTATTGCAGTATTGTACCCCTGCCAGTGTGGCGTGCCCAATCATGACTATATATACCAGTACTTTACATACGGGTATATATACCCTTACTTATCATATGTACGGAGTACTAGTACTAAAAATGAAAGTCTTGTTCTAGACTAGGCTAGACTACCAATATCCCTTCCCCACCAATAAAGTACACCTCGAGCTAGAATGGCACCCAAAATATCTCGATCTGAAGCTAACCTAAATTTGAATGTACACGTGTACATTTGGTCCCACCACCACCTATATCATTCTTTTGCAGTATATTGATCGCTGAAGCCGGGAACAGATAAAACCACAGCAGCTCTCGAGATGGCAACTCAACCTAAAACTTCTGGAATAGCAGAAGAGCTCAAGAGGCCAATGGCACAGTAGATCCTAGATTGGGGGACATTTGATTCCCAGGTTATGAGGCCTCCAAACACAGGCCCCCGTCACCGCAACCATATGTTCATTAAGATATCCCCCAAATTTTCCACGCCACCGGAAATAATCCTTGGTTTGACTTCACTTGAAGCAGATCGCGATGCCAATGTGCATATTGAGGCATTCGTAAGAGACGTTCACAAGCACATCTTCAGTGCACATATCCACTCCTGGGGTGCCACAAAGTTATATCGAGAAGGTTGTACTTGGCTGGCTGTGCCTAGCGGACACCCACATTTCCAGGTTGGCAGCTTTGGTACTTGGGAAGATCCGGCATGGAATGCAGAGAATCATGTCACACACCGCGAGATTGTCTTTCCCCACCCGTATGAGACACCACCAAAGGTCATCATATGGTTGAATCATCTTCAATTCTCCTTTGAGTATAACGAGCGTATTATGGTCCTTGCCACCGACGTGACAAGAGGAGGATTCACAGCCCATATCAATCCTTAGGGCGATACAAAGCTTTATGGGGCGAGAATCTCTTGGTTTGCCTACCCTGCTGGATATCCGGGAATATGTGGTGGAACTTTACTCCCGGAGAAGGGTACCTCCGGGATGGTAGAGTTCGAGAAGAAATTCGCAAAGCCCCAACCGCTGTGCTTGTGGGGTTGAATAAGCTGGAATCCGATAAGCGGGGTCGTTGCAGCTTCAATATCATCACAGAGGCGGTTTCTGAAATTGGTATGGGTATCCGGGTCGAGGGTTTCGGCGATACTGTCTTGCATTCCGCGGGGATCTCGTATCTAGCAATAGCGTAGGGGTAATCCAATATGTGATGGTTTGTGAGGTTTGTGGAAGGATTGGTAGTTGAGCGTCTGTCATGAACTTGAATTGGTGGTAGCATTACGACGGACAATATTTGCTCACAAGAATAAAGTATTCTCAAAAACTGTGAATAACTGATCAGGGATATCAGCAACATGGGAATCGCACCTGACATAACTGGGCTTCTGGGCTAACCTCCTAGGCATCTCCATTCTTGGTCTACCTATGTCATGCCTCAGAGTATTGGCGATATGCTTCTTGTCGAAGTACTATTTTTTGCTCATTGAAATTGGCAGACAGGCATTAAAGTCACTCGTCACTTTGTCCATAAGCTATGTCCAGTTTTAACCCATATAGGTAGTCAGTCTTAGATCCTTTTGTGCATAGAGGGTATCATTGTAGAAACTCAACAAGTAGAAGTGAGTGGTTTTTATACAAAGGCTATCTAAAATATTCAGCATTCATGTATACCAGATTCTGTCGTCACTCAAAGTCCATGCGTGCATTACATTAAACTCTAAGGCTTGTTTGCCTGCACATTCGATGCCCGGGCATTTCAAACGCTTTCTCCCATGGAAAGGGAATATCCGGAAGCTGAGGACTGTACTTGGCTCGTATGCCAGGAACCACTACGTGAACGAAATTCCAACAGCTGGGAATCAGATCGAAGTGGCACTGAGGGCTAGTGGTATAGAGCTTGCCCAGGTCTTGGAGAAACATGCTATATCGATGATCGATGATGTACAGGTGCTTCTTGGTCCCAAGAATGTGACTGTGGAGACAAGCAATCTTGGAAAGCTGAATTATAATGTCAGAGTGGAGCCTGTGTGTTCAAATGCAAGGCGAGCTTCTGTGAATGAGCACTTATGAAAGTCACATGGAAGCAATGAAGGCAAGAAGGAGTGGGGTGGGGATACAAGGTGGGGCATACTGTCCAGAGGAGTGAGGATGGTGCACAGATTTGGTTTGTTAGATTGGAGAGGATGGATTTGTTGTTGGATGGGAGATATTAGGGATACGCCCAGCTGCTCAATAGATGCGCAAGGTACTATGTTTATTTTTGTACAGGCACTGGATTTTATGTCTCTATTGACTATATGTGAGGTAAAATTCGTTTCGATATATATTGTAGTAACTAGACACTTTGACTTTGGGCTATAGTCCTTCACTTACAAGCGCCACGAAACGTGGGGCTTGTCTTCATTTGTTCCGCTACGATGGATAGATACATCGGAGCATGACATCCTTTACCGCAGCTCCCCGAGCACCCTCCTTTACCTCCACTACCAAGGCCATTTGGGACTAGTCTCAGTAATGACTTCCCTGACTAGTATCTAGCACGGGAAAACCTCCCTGAGGTGTGCCCCTTGGCCGTTAGGATTTCGTTGGTGAGGCAGGATTCGAACCTACCGACGCTGTCGCGTCCACCAAGGTGGCTCCCAACTACACCACCTGCACGACTGTTCCCGTATTTGCTGAATTACTGTGTCTTAAGTATTTCTAACCACACCCCATCCAGTTAAACCAGTTGCCAACTTTCTCCTTCGACTCCATCTGGCATTATAGACAGCAGGTGTATTGCATCACTTTTAGTATCGTTGCCTCTTACTACCCCAAACCGATCAATGAAGTCTTTGAATAGCCACCATTTCCGTCCACGATTATTTTCTGGCAGCTTCCGACCAGTGTTCCTTGCATATGCCACCTCATTATCAGTATGGAACCCGTGATAGAGAAAATTACGTCCTGGATCCCGAGTGATGATAGGTGCAACAGTGCCATTTTTCGATGCAGTCAGGAGTACTTCCAGATGAGGTGTCAGCTACAAAGCTTTGTACCCATCTCCGTGGGAAAGGAATTCGGAAATGGAGAGCAAGAAAGCATCCAAGCATCCACCACTTAATGCGGAGATTGCAGAAAAACGACTCGCTTGGGCAATGAACAGAAAGGATTGGACCGCTGAGGAATTTGAGGGATTTATTTAGAGTGATGAATGTAGTGTAGAAAAAGGCAAGCACTGTTTGGGTATTTCGTTCGGCAGGTGAAGGGTATCTTCCAGAGTGTGTGGAACCTCAGGGGTATGTATTAAAATCTTATATAAAAAAAGTATATCAATTAATTTGTTTATAGCTGGAAGATACTCTTCACCTGTCGAACGAAAAACTCAAACAGTGCTTGCCTTCTTGTTTCTGCAATCTCCGCATTAAGTGGTGGATGCTTTCTTGCTCTCCATTTCCGAATTCCTTTCCCATGGAGAAGGGTATAAAGCTTTGTAGCTGACACCTTTTTATCTGGAAGTACTGCAGGCAGAACGAGCTCTTTGAGGGTTTTTGAGTTCTTTTTCACAAATTGTACCGCGGCCTCTTCTTGTTCTGGCATTAGGCTAGGAGGGCGTCCACTACGAGGTGCGCTCTCATGTGTACCTATTACAAAATTCTCCTAGTATTTCATTAGCAATCATGGCTTGCTATTAATCTACCTCGACTTTCATACCTATCTAGAAAGCTCTTTACCGTCTGCCTGTGTCTTCCAACAACTGCTGCAATTTGAGCAACTGGCATTTGACATGCCCAAAATGCCAGAATCTTGCCCTTTTCTAGATCAGACATTTCACGCCGTTGCTTAGCGGGAGGGATATTGGCTGACATTGCTGATAGACTGACTGTAGTAACGCTACATTGGATACTGCTGGTCTGGCAGTTAACTGCAATGGTTATATCTCTTACCCCACTTTTACAACAGCATGCTCATGATGTTTCTATTGGGCGTGGCTGTTGTACTTCCATTAGGCGCGGCTGTCATGTTTCTATTGGACATCCAATAGCCGCACAACCCTGTTTCAGCTGCACCCATGCAGAAGACTTTCTGAATGTGACTGTACATACCTAATCTTGGCACGAGAGCATCACATCCCACAAATAACAGTCACTTCGAGCACAGTGGTTGTCAACAAGAATTTCAGTGGCACCTTAAATCCTGTGGTACCACCCCAAGTGCTCCCGAACATCTCAATCTGAAATTTGAATCAACGGATTTCGAGTATTCGTCAAGTTGGTCGGTCCCACCACTACCTATTTCACTCGTTTGCAGTGTGTTGATGCTGAAGCCAGGAACAGATAAAACCACAACAGCTCTCGTGATGCCAGTTGAACCTAAAACTTCTGAAATAGCAGAAGAGCTCAAGAGACCAATGGCACAGGAGATCCTAGATTGGGGGACCTTTGATATCGGGGTTATGAGGGCTCCAAACACAGGCCCCCGTCACCACAACCATATGTTCATTAAGATATCCCCCAAATTTGCCACGCCACCGGCAATAATTCTTGGTTTGACTTCACTCGAAGCAGGTCGCGGTGGCAATGTGCGTATTGCCACAACCGTACAAGATGTTCACAAGCGCATCTTCGGTGCACATATTCGCTCCCGGGATAACACAACGTTATATCGAGCAGGTTGTACTTGGCTGGCTGTGCCTAGCGGACATCCGCATTTCCAGGTTGGCAGCTTCGGTACTTCGGAAGATCCGGCATGGGACTCAAAGAAACATGTCACACACCGCGAGATTGTCTTCCTTCATCCGTATGAGGCACCACCAAAGGTCATCATATGGTTGAACGAGCTTGACTTCGCCAATGACCGTAACGAGCGTATTATGGCCTTTGCCACCGACGTGACAAGCGGAGGATTCACAGCCCATATCAATTCCTGGGGCGATACAACGCTTCATAGGGCGAAAATCTCTTGGCTCGCCTACCCTGCTGGATATCCAGGAATATGTGGTGGGACTGTACTCCCGGAGGAGGGCACTTGTGGGGTGGTCGAGTTCGAGAAGAAATTCGCAAAGCCCCCAACCGCTGTGCTTGTGGGGTTGAACAAGCTTGAGTCCGATAAACAGAAACGCTGCAGCTTCAATATCATCACAGAGGCGGTTTCTGAAGTTGGTATGGGTATCCGGGTCGAGGTTTTCGGCGATACTATCTTGCATTCAGCGGGTGTCTCGTATCTAGCAATAGAGTAGGGGTAATCCAAGATGTGATGGTTTGTGAGGTTTGTGGAGGGATTGGTAGTTGAGCGTCTGTCATGAACTTGAATTGGTGGTAGCATTACGACGGACAATATCTGCTCACAAGAATAAAGTATTCTCAAAAACTGTGAATAACTGATCGGGGACATCAGCAACATGGGAATCGTACCTGACATAACTGGGTTTCTGGGCGTAACCTCCCCAATAACTACAGGTCTTTGCCTAGGACGTTAAGCAGATTGTTGTACTCGCTCATCTCTACATCTCCACTCCGGGAAGAAAAAGGGAAGAGTGCTCCCAGTCACCTCTTGAGGGATTTCAGAAGGTCTCTAATGAGACACATTCACTCGATGACATAAACACATACACACAACATGACCAACCCCCATGGCACCAAAGGCAGCGACAGCTAAACCGTAGGACTCTGAATGGAGCGAGAAATGCCTCATTGGAATATTCATATATCAAGCAGTCCAACACCCCTATATCATGACGTGCACCCTGCTCACGAGAACTGATATATTGTTGTATTGATAGGACTTCATGAGCCTTTATACGGTCTCCAACTGCTTTCCATATGATCTTATCCTGCATAACAGCTAGGTACTACGGTTGCAATGTTTAGTTGACATTTATGTATATTTTTTTCTATGTAAAGGCATCACTAGTGACTCTAGCCCTATACAAATAATTCCACTTTCGTGGTGGGATTTTTGTACTAGTAGTGGAGGTGGTTGTGTGTCGGGAGAAAATCGGCCAAGATACCTGATCTCGTGCCCAGACTCTCTCGATTTGGCTTGGCGTTGACTTTGTGTGCCTCACTTCTGTTGGAATACCGGGTTATGATACAGTATGAGGCTAGTGAGAGTGGCAGCGTGTGGCCAGTGAAGGAACACTTCACCCCGTATGAATATGCGATGTATGAATATGTAGATGTGTGTACGGGCATGTATTTCAGCAGACTTATGGAATGTAATGAGCTGTGTGAATTGTGTGACTTGTGAGCTACCTATAAATATACACGAGGAATAGGTAACACATGCTTCTCATATATGTGGCGTGAATATATGATTATACTTCAGCATGTAATGCTTCACGTAGTTCAGTATGTGGTGGAGTGTAAAGTGCACTAGCACGTTTCAACAACTTCGAGAGTGGCCTGCCGCAGCGATAGTCTGGGTACGAGAACACCAGGTACCACTTTGCGTTTAGATTACGGTTCAGTCGTGCTCTTTAGTGTCGGGCAGTGGCGCTTGCCTAGCCAAAGTGAGACCGTGAATATAATACGGTAGTCCTCATTAAGCCCTCAGCGGTGCTCAATATTATTCCAGTATTGCACCCCGGCCAGTGTGGCGTGTTGAGTATTGCCCAAGCACGACTATCTAGTGTATGTATATGCCCTTACAGTCTACCTTGCTACACTGGACGACCTGGGGAAAGGCGTATAGACTCAAAAAAAAAAAAAAACACCGGACGACCAAAATCCAGCACTCTTTGTCCAGTACGGAGTATAGCAAGGTACCATGGCACTACCTAGCCCTCAGGCAAGGGTAAAGGAGTTACTGAGAACCCTAATTTGGCTGTATAATGGGGGAATGTGAAGTCACATTAAGCTTATAAGAGTAGATTATTCAGCCCTCAGATATGCCCCATCCAGAAATGTATAAGGACAAGGGTGGAAAGACCCCTGTACCTACTCCCTCAGCATACCGTCCAGTCCGGTATGAGCAAAAATCCGTTATAGCAAGGTCATTTTAGATGGATAGCTGGGGTTTTGATAGTAGGAGTATTCTGGTACAGCAAGGATTTCGTTTCAACGAGGTCTGGTATAACTGTACTAATACTTACATGTGTATGATACGTATGTACTAAAAATGAAAGTCTTGTTCCAGACTAGGTAGGCTAGTCTACCGGTATCGCTTCCCCACCAATAACAGTACACCCTGGGCTGAGCTTGAACCAATGGCACCTTAAATCGTGTAGTAACATCCCAAGTGCTCCAGACAATCTCAATCTGAAGTTAATTTGAATTTGAATCAACGGATCGTCAAGTTGGAGGTACATTTGGTCCCACCACCATCTATTTCATTCGTTTGCAGTATATTGATCGCTGAAGCCGGGAACAGATAAAACCACAGCAGTTCTCGAGATGACAGCTCAACCTAATGCTTCTGGAATAGCAGAAGAGCTCAAGAAGCCAATGGCACGCGAGATCCTAGATTGGGGGACCTTTGATACCCAGGTTATGAGGTCTCCAAACACAAAACCCCGTCACCACAGCCATATGTTCATTACGATATCCCCCAAATTTGCCACACCACCGGCAATAATCCTTGGTTTGACTTCACTTGAAGCAGCTCGCAGTGCCAATGTGCGCATTGCCACAACCGTACAAGATGTTCACAAGTACATCTTCAGTGCACATATTCGCTCCTGGCTTAACACAAAGCTATATCGAGCAGGTTGTACTTGGCTGGCTATGCCTAGCGGACACCCACATTTCCAGGCTGGCAGCTTCGGTACTTCGGAAGATCCGGCATGGGCCCCAAGAAAACATGTCACACACCGCGAGGTTGTCTTCCTTCATCCGTATGAGGCACCACCAAAGGTCATTATATGGTTGAACGAGCTTGACTTCTCTGTTAACCATAACGAGCGTATTATGGTCTTTGCCACCGACATGACAAGCGGAGGATTCACAGCGCATATCAATTCCTGGGGCGGTACAAAGCTTTATGGGGCGAAAATCTCTTGGTTCGCCTACCCTGCTGGATATCCGGGAATATGTGGTGGGACTGTACTCCCGGAGAAGGGAGCTTGCGGGGTGGTAGAGTTCGAGAAGAAATTCACAAAGCCCCCAACTGCTGTGCTTGTGGGGCTGAACAAGTTAGAATCCGATAAGAAGAGTCGCTGCAGCTTCAATATCATTACAGAGGGAGTTTCTGAAATTGGTATGGGTATCCGGGTCGATGGTTTCGGCGATACTGTGTTGCATTCAGCAGGGGTCTCGTATCTAGTAATCCAAGATGTGAAGGTTTGTGGAGTTGGTGGAAGGATCGGTGGTTGGATTGGACATCTACGTCATGAACTTGAATTGGTAGCATTAGCAACGTGGGAATCGCACCTGACATAATTGGACTTCTGGTAACCTCCTAGGGCGTCTCCATCTTTGGTCTAAGTCATGCCTCCGAGTATTGGCGATATGCTTCTTGCCGAAGTACTATTTTTTGCTCATTGGAATTGGCAGACAGTGCACAGTTGGCATTAAAGCCACTCGTCACTTTGTCCATAAGCTATGTCCAGCTTTAATCCACATATGTAGTCTTAGATCCTTTGGTGCATAGAGGGTATCTATGGTATAATTGTAGAAATTCAACAAATAGAAGTGAGTGGTTTTTATACAAAGGCCATCTAGCATTTATGGACTGTATACGAGATTCTGTCGCCACTCAAAGTCTGTGCGTGCATTACACTAAACTCTAAAACTTGCTTGCCTGCACATTCGATGCCTGGGCATTTCAAACACTTTCTCTAATGGAAAGGGAATATACGGAAACTGAAGATTGTATTTGGCTCGTATGCCAGGAACCACTGCGTGAACGAAATTCCAAAAGCCGGGAATCAGATCGAAGTGGCGCGAGGGCTAGCGGTATAGAGCTTGCCCAGGTCTTGGAGGAGCATGCTATATTGATGATGGATGATATACAGGTGCTTCTGGGTCCCAAGAAATGTGACTATGGAGACAAGCAATCTTGCGAAGCTGAATTACGATGTCAGAATGGACCCTGTGTGTTACATATTTTATTCAAATGCAAGGTGAGCTTCTGTGAATGAGCACTTATGAGGCAAGAAGGAGTGGGGTGGGGACACAAGGTGGGGCATATTGTCCAGAG
>Ga0307514_10004862_pt1 | contig 12220 bp, 7 predicted proteins | sample 16_EM_MG_FD_203088 | JGI IMG/M metagenome (GOLD analysis project Ga0307514, IMG submission 203088) | Populus trichocarpa ectomycorrhiza microbial communities from riparian zone in the Pacific Northwest, United States - 16_EM | ecosystem: Host-associated > Plants > Roots > Unclassified | place...
GTTTTTGTTTTTTTAGGTCATTATTTTTGTTCAATTTTGTGTTCTTAATAATTAATTAAAATTAATAGTTGTGTTGAATATTAGTTGTTATTGAATTTTTGCATTATTATGGAATTTTAGTTATTATTTTGTATTTATTTCATTAGAATATTTTTTTGTAAATTTAGGATCACAAATATTACCACTTATAAATAATTATGTTGAATTTTAGTTGTTATTGAAATAATTTTTTTCATTATTTTGTTGAATTTTAGTTATTTGTTTTCAATTTTGTTGTTCAATTTCAATTAAATGTGTAGGATTAATTTTAATTATTATTTTGATTAAAAAAAATTAGATTAAATTCTTGTAAATTTAGGATTAAATATATTACTACTTAGAAGATGTGAGTTTTGTGCGAATTGAATTATTCTACATTTTCATGATTGTATTACAACAATTAGACTTGAATAGTACAATCTTTGAAATTTATAATTTAATTGCAAAACAAGAAAAATTAATTTCAAATAAAAAAGGTCATTTTCTAAATTTGCAAATTCTTGACAAAGATAATTGCCTACTAGAAGATTGAGTAGTTAGGTCAATTTAGAGGCAATTTTATGAACATTATAATGGGTAAGGGAAAACATCAAGATCAGTTTAAGGGTAATTTGGTTTGAACAAATCTAATATAATAGCCAAATGATGATGCATGGGTGCTTTTTTATGATTACTGAAAAGATGAGCACAACCAGATCATTTGAGGGCAATGTTGTTTAAAATAATCTATGGTCGTAGATGTTTGGATAAACTCCTTTAGATACTAAAAGTAGTGGAGCAACACTTCTTCATCAAAGCAGATGAAGAATGGGCAATGATGTAAGATACCACACTTGGAAGCACCATCCGACTAGGGGGAAACATCACAACTAATAAACAATTTATCACTTCGCAAGAAATGGTCAACTAAGTAGAGCTTCATGTAAAAACCACAAGAAGGCATATATGTTGTATAAGGTTATGATTGCATGATGAAGAAATAGTCAGACATATTAATCACACGAGTAAAACTTGAGTGGACTAAAGAGTCTAGTGACCTAGAAGACTCATCTTAAAATAGCAAACCAATCTAGTCAAGTAAAAGAGAGATTTTAAGGAAAGGGGCTTATATTTCAAGCCAAGTAAAAATATATGCATATCATCTAACCCTAAAGCATTAAACAATGTTTTTTTCATATAAATTTCCCAAGTGAAATACCAATAGAGTCCACATGGCTCTGATGAATCCAAGCAATCAAGGATCTGATTAAGATTTTTCTAATTCAAGATGGTATCAAAAGTCTAGCTTCAAGAGCATGGGTAACCAAAGATCATGAATTAGTCTTTTCTAGACTAAGAGGCAAGCCACCTTCTTCAAAACAACTAGATTTTAAAATTTTAAAAAACCTTTGAATTTTTCATAAACTAGGTAAGTCACTTAGAGAATGTGATTATTTTGAAAAATCTTTGGATTTTTTACAAAAAAAAAAAAACATGTAGGTCACCTACAGAATAAGATCATTTTAAAAAATCTTTAAGTTTTTTATATAAAAAAGGTAGGACACCTGGAGAATGAGACTATTTTGATAAATCTTTGAATTTTTCACAAAACAGGTAAATTACCTTAAGAATGAAATCATTTGAAAAATCTTTGAATTTTTCATTAATGAGGTAGGTCACCTTTTAAATAACCAATTTTGAAGTTTTGCAAGGTTAACCACCTTCTAATTTGATAAAATTTAAAAAATTTCCCAATAAAGTTACCTCTTAACTTTGATGATTTAAAAAATAATTATTTCTTCTTAACAAGCTTACAATATAAAGCCTTTTACATAACTTTATATCATAAGTATTATAAAGAGAGGACATCTATCAAAACCTAGATTTAACATCATTTCCTTTTAATTTAATTTTTAAAGGGGTTTAAATTAGAAATTAAAATATTAGGGACTGATTTTGATCGAGGGAGCACTTTGATAATGTATGGAAAAATCAAAGACTACTATGAATGTTTGTTTCTCCTGGTACTCAATTGAAACAAATCACTATGATGTCTTTAGTTAATCTTTCTTTATCTAGATTTTAATAAAATTTCAATTTGAATAGAGGATGAGTTTATTTGGTGTGAGATTCTAAATTCCATGTCATTGAGGACTTTTGTACTGTATATACAAATCCTAGTGAACAAAAAAGGATAACGGGATATCAAAGAAAATACTAGGCAACAAGATTCCTTAAAAAAAATGGTAACCATCACAACTTCGGGGGAAGGTCGTTTCAAGTCTCTACCTTGCATAGGAGAACCCAAGAGAAAAAAAAATTGTCCAATAACTTTCAAACCCCGAAATCTTATCAAAGAAACATAAAGATCCAGTCTCTCTATAAGGTTTTAAAACCACTCATTTCTTCCTCTATAAAAACATAAACCTTTACCTAAACACTCAATGTCAACTCTTTCCCTCAATGTGGTTCGATATTGAAATAAGTTTGTGAAGATTCGCTTTTATTTCAAGGAGGAGAGGCTTGGATCTTGTGACCTAATTCACTAGTTTATTCTCGATATTGCAGCCATGAGGTTGCCAAAGTTATCAATTTTTACCCGAGGAAGAAGCCTGACGCTACTCCTAAACTCAGCAGGGCTTTTATGCCATACAATTGCAAATAGGGTAGGACAATTAGGCGAAAGAGAGAAAACTTTAGTTTGGGTATGATTTGTCTTGCATATAATGATTCCAATAAGAAAAAAAAAACTTTTCTCTAATACACTCTTCATCCAAACCCGTGACCTTTGGCTTGAAAAATAACATGAGTTTTTGCAACGACCTGCATACCATTTGGTTTTGTGAAAAAGTGAGTACTATTCTAGAAAAAAAAAAGATGGGTGTTAAGAGGGTTGATAAAACTAGAAAGGTTTTTGCTTTTGTCTGGTGGCTTATATCAAAGGAGGTAGACCTTTTTCTTTTTTATTATTGATGCTTAGGCCCAAAGCATTTTTAAATATATTATAGGAGGAAAAGGAGTTGAGGTCATAGTTATTAAACCCGGCCTGGCTCGGCGGGTCGACCTAGGATCCGGAGGCTGGATCGGTTCAGGTTTGTCAAAAAACCGGCTGGTGCAATGACCTGGCCAAACATGGTCAACCCGGTGGGTCAACCCGTGACCCGGGCGACCTGGGACCTGGTGTTTTTTTTTCAAATGTGGGATTTGAAACCCATCAATATATATACTCTATGTTTCCAAGAAAAAAAAGTTATGTTTTTTCAATATGGAATAAAAAAAAAATCTTTTGGTTTAAATACTTCAACTTAAAAGGTAACATAGTATCTTTTTAATGTGGGATTTGAAACCCATTAGTATATATACTCTATGTTCCAAAAAAAAGTTATGTCTTTTCAATGTGGGATAAAAAAATATTTTTTGTTTAAATACTTCAACTTAAAAGCTTAACATAATATCTTTTTAAAGTGGAATAAAAAACTTTTTAAAATATTCTTTTAAACTTCATTATTTACAATATGTATAGCCTATATTTATATGAATTTTTTCTTAATTTTTTCATATAAAATATTAAAACTTTAATTATTTTTTTATTTTTCCGGGTTGATCCAGGTTGACCCGAGTTGACTCATGAAACCCAGGATCCGGCTCCTTGGCCAGGTAAACTCCTGGGCCGGGTTTAATAACTATGGTTGAGACAATGTAAGAGAGGGAGACATTATTTGATCTATAATGTGTTTTCAATTTCTTTGTTTATGTGTTGAGTATGTTGATATCAGCATATGGAAGGTACATTTTTATTTCTCTTGACAACAAGTCTTTAAAGGTGATGAGAAAGGATGTGTAGGCTTTTATTTGTTTGTTAATTATGGATTATAGGCTGGCTATAGAACTTGTTCGGGACAATTATAATTCTTAAAAAAAGTTTGGTTTGTGGGTCGGGTTTTTAAGCTATATTTGATTGGCCTTATTCCTTTTAGTAGGAATATCATCATTGCATTTTCAAATATATTTTATCCTATCATGCCACCCTTTTTTTTTTTTAAAGGAAGAAAAGTAAAGAACAAGGAAATAAAAAATAAAGTATTTAAACTTGTCCTTTTTATAAAACAAATTACATGGCCAAGTTTCTTAAAGAAAAAAGTCAAAAAAAATTGTTTTTACGGTTGTAAATGTTTTGATCATTACTCGTTTTCTTAGTATTTCCATAAAAAGAAAAGGCCAAAAATAGTTTGCATGTTTTAACATTTTTATAAGAAAAATAAGAAAATAAAAATACAAAAGATATTTTGCATATATTTTTGGACTTTGTAACAAGTTTTATAGTCCAATTTCCTTAAACAAAATGATGATGAAATTTTTTGTTAACAGTAAAACTGAATTTTTTAAAATACTCTCCAAGTGGGGGTATTTTCAATCCAATATTTTATAAGACTAGAGTTAGGAATATTTGACGTACAATATGACTAGTGAGCCTATTTGAAGCACCTTTCCTGTGATTTAAGCTGGGTTTTATAGACCCAACATAGACCCACTAGTACATTATAGATATAACTTAAGTTATGATCTAAAATGACCATTTTAAAGTTATCAACTCACCAAACAACTAGGAGTGGGCAAAAACTAACTAGACTTTTAGAATGGATTTGTATTGAAATTTTGACTATGGTTTAAATCATCACAGTAAATCCACATTCACCTAACAGATAAAACCACCGGTAGTTTAAGCACAATAGACATTAGCAATTAAGAGAAAATCATCAATGTAGTTTACCTTAGATAGGACACTTCAAGGGTGATAATATCTTCCTTATAGTGTAATTAGTCCCTTACAATAGAATTTCTGTTGATCAATTAGGGTTTTCTAGTAACCATAATATTAGATGACAACTCCTTAAATAAGACATTTTCCATCAAAGAACAATGTGCCAGATGCTTATTCTTTTTCTTATTTTTCAAGGTCATCGTGATGTACGGTGCAACAATCTCATAGGTCTATTTGGGTTAATACATGTGCCTTTTGACACCCAAATAAGTTTGGTTTTAGTTGAGATATTTTTATGTATGCAATGTTTTTTTTTATGAAATCTATTTTTTCCATAAAAACATATAATTTTGAAGATGTTGATGCCCTTACAAAGAAGTTTAAGTAAAGTTTTTCATTCTTCTCATTGGTTTATAACCAAAATCACTTTTCTAAAACAAACCCATATTTGATTACCTAGAAGTCGATTTAGGTTCGTTTTACCTTTAGTGAATTTAGTTAAAGTAGAGTTTAAATCAACAACTTAAGCTTTTAAGATCTCATTTTCTTTAACTAATCTCATTGGAAATAGATGAATTAGATACATCTTTCAAAAAATCTAATTGCCTTTTAAAACAAATATTCATAGTTAATAAGACATCCATTTGTTTTTGCAAAAAATCAAAATCTTTTAAAATAGTATCGAGTTTGCTTTGAAGCAAAATATTTTTCTTATGCACTTTCTTGTAATCATGATACAATTCTTCAAAACCATTTTATAATTCATCAAAAGTAACTTAAAATTCAAATTTATTTACCTCATCAATATTGATAGAGCTTTTGGCCATTAAACAAGCTTTTTCTTTGGTGACATCAATATCACTATCAAACATAGATTTCTAATTCTTTAAAGTTAGAGTCATCATCTGTTAAAGAAGTTGCGCTATCATTCTTATCATCCCAATTAGTTACCTTTATTGTCTTTTTTTTTTGTTGTCAAACTTAACTTTATTTTTAAATTAGAGCAATCATACTTCATGTGACCCGGTTTCTTTGATTCATAACATATGATATTATCCATATTACTTTATTCTTCTTTATCACATTTTTCTCTTATAAAGTTCCTTTAATTGCCAACCTTTTGCTTTTTAAAAAAATGTTGTGAATCTTTTAGCAATCATAGCTATGTCATCATCATCATCTTCATTATTATATCTATTTTTTTTCTTTATGGTTAGTCACCGACTTTAACGCTAAAGATTTATTTTTGGTTTCATTATCTTTAATCTTAAGCTCCTTGATTTTTCCTTCATGAGTGATTAATGAACCAATAACTCATCAAAGTCAAGAGTTTTAAAATTATTAATCTTTTAGCAATCATAGTTATGTCATTATCATCATCTTCATTATTGTATCTATTTTTCCTTTATGGTTAGTCACCGACTTTAACGCTAAAGATTTCTGTTTGGTTTCATTATCTTTAATCTTAAGCTCTTTGATTTTTCCTTCATGAGCGATTAATGAACCAATAACTCATCAAAGTCAAGAGTTTTAAGATTGTTAACCTCATCGTTAGTCGTGACTTTAGGTTCTTAATCTCTAGGTAAAGACCTCAAGATTTTACCAATCATTTCCTCATTTATGTTTTTTTTTTTTACTTAAGCTAACAACTTCACTAATGAAGATAATAAAACTAAAATGCATTTCATGTATACTTTTGTTGGGTTCCATCTTGAACAATTAATATTCTCTGGTGAGGCTAATCAATTTATAATCCTTAACTTGACTTGTTTCTTTATGGGTGACTTCCATAAGTTTTCAAATTTCAAAGACCATTTTATAATTTTTAACCCTAGTGAACTCTACGTGATTAAGTGTACAAAAGAAAGCAATCATGGCCTTAGCATTATAATCATATCTTTTCTTTTCTTTATCATCATATTCACTTATGGGTTTTAGATAAACTTCTCCATCTAAACTTATCTTAATAGGATGAGTATAACCACTCTCAATAATATCCCACAACTCATTATCAATATATTCAAGAAAAAATTGCATCATAGCTTTTCAATAAGCATATTTTTTTCCTTTAAAGTAGGAAATCCTAGTTTTTAATTAACCCTCTAGTGTCATGATCTTTTCTCCTAGGTGATTAAACTTTAACAAGGAGTTCAAGCTTTTAAAGTATTCTTTCATTTGTTAGAAATGACTATATTACAGATTTTGGATGGAAAAGAGTTATTTACAAGAGCTTAAGTGTAAAACAAGTTAATCATTGAGTGTAAAACAAGTTAACTCTTGAGTATAAAATATGTTTGTACAACTCTTCTAAATTACAAGTTTACCACTTATTTAAAAATGGATAAAAAAACTTTTTAGTGTTATAAAAAAATACAAGAACTCATTTGATCTAGTTTATGCAATCCATTGAAGTTAATTTGAGTGATATTACCAAAATATATGATAATTTTTTTTTTCATAAGGTATCTTTTACCATGTATTAATTTTGGTAATAAAACTATTTTTAATTGATACATTTGGCAATAAAAATGTTTTTAGGTAAAAATTATTTTTGTGATTTCAAATTAAATTATATAAAGAATTGATTACATTAAATTAAGCTTAAGTATCTTTAAGTCAAGTTTGTAACCAAGGAGTAGATATTGCTTAAATTTGATATAGTTAAACTCTTACAACATTAAAACTTTTGACATACATATTAAATTCAATAATTGTTGTTATCATCAAAATCATTATTCCATAGACCTGTTGCTAATAGTTCACATTTGAGTCCATGAGTTTGAGAGAGGAGAGAGAAAATCCTTAAAAAACAGTGAATGAAAGAGAAAATGGTTGATTGCCTAGATTTCATTAATAAAAAATCAACTCCAATTAATGTTCGTCTCTTCTTTGACAATATACCATATTATTAGCATCATAAACAACTATAATTAATAACTTTGCTTTATACATACCATAAAAGTGAGTGTCATCAATATTAATTGAAGGATGACAATGTTAAAACCCATTAATTGAAGCACTAAATGCCCAAAATATTCTCCAAAATATTGCCTCGTTACTATAAACTATTTTATGATCCCAAGGGACAATCGTTTCATGATTTGAATCTTTGATGGCTAGTAGTGTTTTAAGCAAGTTTTGAAATAACTCTTCGTGTGTACTAAACAATTGCTTAAATATTTTCTATTTAGCCATCCATGCCTTCTAATATGAGATATCATGCACATAATCCATCTCCATTGTAACTTGAATTGTTGCAACACTCGTACTTTTATCTATTTTTATAATTATCAACATCACCTCGGTAATGAGATCTTAGTTAATATGATGATGGCGTTGCAAAATAAATGGGTTTTGATATATGTGTGGCCCTTTCAATTTTGAGATCTTCCATGAATTACACCTCTAGTGATATCCACATGCATTTACTTATGGTTCTTGAACGCATTGCAACTAAATATTAGTTTTAGTTAAACAATGGACCTTGTATTGTAATGAATTCTTGATATACCACTCTTAACTGCAATAATGTGTTCAAACTTGTCTCAAAATTTTTGTCCAACCTTCAATTCATCAATTGTTAAGCCCAAATGCTTATAACTACTAGTCTGATGATTACATATGTATTGGTTATGCATACTCATAACCTGAAATTCAAAAGTAGAAGGTGTCATGTATTAATTTATAAGCTCAACTAACTCAACATTCTCATCTTCCATATCTTCCTTCTCTTCCTTAACTCTATTAATGTGAAACCCTAGAAATTTATAATTTAAATATGCGGATGTGTAAACTGTCATGTAAACGTAAGACTGAAAGTGATATATAATGGAGGGGATGACCTCCATAAAATAAATTTTGGTTTAGAATTCATAAGGACAGAGAAACTAGTAACGTGTTTTGATGGATAAAATAATAAGAAAAATGACAAAATGTTTCTAAGAAATAAGTGAGGTAATAAAGAATACATTATAATAAAGGATAGTGCAATGAAAATGACAGGACTAAAGGTGCAAGCACCAATTAAAAATTAGTGACATTACTTTGAAACAATAATAATACCCAATAAATAAATAAATGTGGAAATTTTAAAATGAATATATTCTAAAATAATAAAATGACCTTAAAGGTTTAGAAGGATAATTGATATGATTTTATGTGAAGATTGAACAAGAAAATTTGGACCGTTGACGAAAAGTCATAAACTGACCAATTTTACATTAGAAAACAGAGCCCTTAATCCAATCATCGAATCGAGATGAAATTTTGCATGAAGTCTATTAATATGTTTTCCTACCTTGGTTAAAGATCTCATCCCAATTAGAGTTCGGCAAAGACTAGCAATTTAAGCAGAAACAAACCAGATAGTTTACATGAAAAATAAAATAAAATACATAAATGCATAAATGAGGGACATAATTTTAATTAGGGAAAAATGTGCTTTTAAAACATTAAAGAAGCCACCAGTTCAAAAAAAAAAGTGAGAGACCATAGAGAATTCAACTAGAGAGAGAAGTGCAAAATTTGGAAGAACCAATAATGCTCCGGGCCATATCTCTGAATCCACCGTTGGATGATGCTGATATTTGGATATATTTTTCTTCTCCCACTACTCTACTAACTGACTGGAGGGATTTGATGGCACACAATCCGTTTGACAGAACTCATCATCGGCAATTTTCTGGAAAACAAAAGGAAATACACCAGTAGGGCAGTTTTGGTCACCGACTGATTTCTCTCTCTTCCACTGTTGGAGCATGCCTATTTTTGGATATGTGGTGCATGCGCCTAGATGTTGCCTTCATTCTGGACTGTGGAGATCAGAAACACACTCTCCAGCAAGGTGCTATTCACGTTGAACAGTAGCTCGTCCATTTTCAGGTTAGCTTGGTTTTATTCAGATCTAGGGAGATTTAACCGTTGGATCATTCTGATTTTGATATATATTGTGCAAAACTCTATGATATATATTCTGACCGTTGGGTTCAACAAAATAATCAGAGGTTGATGACTTATTGCTTTTTGAATATATTGCTAGTTTTGGCAAAATTTAGAAAGCTTGATTAAATACATGCTTTGATGAAATTAAAATTGTGTGGGTGTTAGGGTTTATGGAGGATGTAATGGTAAAATATGTTCTTGTTATTAGTGTTGTTATAAATTAATTATGTATTCTTTATACGAGGGGAAGAATGATTATTGTGTAAGAATAGGAAGGAATATTGCTATATGAACATGTTGATTAAATAAAAAGCTAACTTGTTGGTTGTGTGGATATGAATGAGGTGGAACCATGAAGAAATTGAAATGAAAGAAATTTGGAAAATAAAACATATTTAAAGCAAGCCATAAGTATATTTTTGGCGAATTAATTAGTTAATGAATATTGTCATGGATTCTAACTAGTAGGGTGAAATTATTGTTATGATAATGATATAATAATATTAATTGTTAAGGTTTGTCGCATATGTTTAATCGCACGAGGAGAAAGTGAAAGAAAATGAATGGTTCATCATTTTGTTGTATTAATAATGCTAAACAAGGATAATAACATATATAGTGTGTGTAAATAAATAAATAAATAAATAATAGGAGAAATCCCAAAGAGATGAGTTTTCTTATTTTGGTCGAATCTTGCTATATTGTAGAGGTAGGGAAATTGTTTGAATGTTTTTATTTTAGAATTGATTAAATTTGTAATTTAATGATACCAAACGACTTTGGATAATGTTGTTTATACATGAAAATAAGTTGAAAGTTGAAAAGGATTTTCAAGGGATGAAAATCATCGTTGTCCAAAATTTTAGCTATAAAGAAGGGGTTCTTGTGATTGTTAATTTTGAGTCTTAAAACTAAATAATTTGTAGTTGATTTCTTCATGAAAGTTGTATTTCTATGCTTCAGCCTTTCATAAAGACAAATCACGCCCAGAACTGAGTTTTTTTCAGTTTAGTTTTGATTAAAATACTAGATAGTGTTCTAGGTTGGTTAAGCTAAATCGATTAGAACTATATAATTTTTAATCTTTGCTTGAAATTGATGTTGAGTGATGGTTTTGATAACAAAATTATAAGAATGAATATGAATATGAAAATGGGTAAGAGTATGAGATCCTAAGGAAATTCATTGATTGGTTTGAGAATACTAGTTGAATGAAAATTAAATAAAGTTGTGATGTTGGTTGTATTGTTGATAAAAACTGAATCCCTGGTGGTATAGAGAAAGCTGTGGGAACTGGATAATTGCATGGAGTGGCAGCACATGTGCATACTCTAGGTAGGTACATCGCACCTTGTCTTTTTAAATTGTGTAAACTTATTGATAAATTTTAAAATTGATTGTTTTATTGCTTCGATAATATTGGAATGAATATAAGTACCTTGCGTGCTTTGATGTATATCGACTAGTTATGATATAATTGAAATGGATATGAGTATCTTACATACATTGATATGTATTAAACTTGTCATGATATTGTTGGAATGAATAAGAGTACCCTGCATGCAACGATATACCTCCATTAGTTAGGATGATGTTTGAACGAATATGAGTACCTTACGTGTATTGTTATGTATCGAATTAATTATGTTATTATTAGGATGAATACAATTACCTTACATTTATAGGCATCGAATTAGCCATGATAACCTGGAATAGATGTAATAATATAACATACCTCAGTATGGATTGGGTATACACAATGACTTAAAGATTGGGAGAGAAATGATAGATAATTGGTCACTATAGTGTTGGTGGCTAAGGATATATTACAATGATACTTGGCACTGCGATGAGGGTGACCAAGGTTATGTGAATGATGCTTAGTAGTCATAGTGTCGATAACTAAGTTTGTGTGTGAATGATACTTAGCAACTGTGGTTACAATGCATATGATATTAATAAAAAAAATAGAAGAAAGATGATCGGTACAAATTAAAAATTCAGATGACATTGATTAGCTATCCAGGTTTGGATAGCTAATGGTATCAATGAGGTTTCATTGGTACCGGCATTTCAGGTGACATTGATTAGCTATTCGGGTTTGGATTGTTAATGGTATCAATGGGGTTTCATCGGTGCCAGCATTTATTAAATTGATTAGTCGATCCAGAGCAATTAGGTGACTAACGATGTTAGTAGAGATTACTAACATCGGCATGGTTACTCCTGGTTTAGTGAAAGAGATAAGTTGATTAACTATTCCGGGTCGAGAATAGTTAATGATATCAATGAGTCACATTGGTATCGACAACCATTTCTGGTGTGATTAGTTACTCCAGGTAAGGACGCTAATGATGTGAAGGGTTCTTGACATCGGCAACTTTGATGGTAAACTATATATGAATAAGATTTGATACTCTAGATAGGAATAGTTAATGATAATAATCGGTTGTATTAATATCGGCACGTGAATGTAATTGATTAGTCTAACCCAATATT
>Ga0307514_10004863_pt1 | contig 12220 bp, 16 predicted proteins | sample 16_EM_MG_FD_203088 | JGI IMG/M metagenome (GOLD analysis project Ga0307514, IMG submission 203088) | Populus trichocarpa ectomycorrhiza microbial communities from riparian zone in the Pacific Northwest, United States - 16_EM | ecosystem: Host-associated > Plants > Roots > Unclassified | place...
TTAAGTCCTTAGCTTCTCACTTCGGACTTTAGGTATTTAGCATAGTTTCCTTGCACAATACAGCTTCTCACTTCGGACTTTAGTCCCTTATTCAAACAATCTGATGGAAATCTGATGATTGCAAATAGGCTGAGAATACTGGATGCTTGGAGGACGATAGACATCGCGTTGCAAAACACCATAAAAGTGGACAAGCATTTGTGAGTAAATAACCCCAGCATTGCACAAGGAGTAACAGATTTGTAGTCGTTGGCGCCTCCGACACCGAACCCAGGCCAAAGTTCTATCACACTACCCGTCATCGATCTTCCCAAGAGTGTGTTTTATTCGGTGAACACTCCTGAACCGATGGACCCTCCCTGCGAGAAATGCCAAAGGCATGGTGAAGTTTGTTATTATCACGAAAACGAAAATGTCACCCAGTGCGCTCACTGTAGTTCTCAGAAAGTAAGGTGCAGTAATACGAAGGTGCGAGTATCAAAGGCGCCGAAGAAGGTTGCCAAGAGCAAAGCCCGAGAAGTGGGAAAGTTGGCTGACACTCCTATCAGCAAGGAAGAACACTATCAGGGTGCGTTCATATTGAATCTGGCATGTGTATGGCTGAGCGAAAACCGCACTACCAGGCATACCAGATGATGTAACTTCTGCTCCCGAAATCAATGCTCAGACAATTTCCAAAGAAGACCTCAACACCATTATGCAGGCCATCAAAGATTTGCAAGCCAAGAACCACAGGCTTGCCGCCCAGTACACTGACCTCGTCACGTACACCCAAGACCTCGGAAATACTTGCAAGAACATCCTTCAGGATCTCAAGGGAGAAGGAAATCGGATCAAGTTCACGAACCAGGTGCAAGAGACAATCAATGACACGCTCAAAAACCTCATTCAGAGTCTTACTCAATTGTTGGGGACAACCAGGGAGGTGCAGGTCTTCCAGACATTTAACTATCCTAACACTGCGGACGGAAAGTGTCGTACTGGTTTGTAGAGATTGTCACGTTCGATACGCATTTGTGATATGTAACATGTTTTCTCGTCGTTGCCAGTGTTCGTCTTCCGCCTTTGTTGTCCAGCCTCGCACCAGTAACCTCGCACTTGTTCGCAGATTTACTTCTCTTTTTCCCACCACCTGTTTTTTGTAAATTTCAATAATAATTCTCGTTGACTGCCTTGCACTCTCAGTTAAACATTGGCCAAGATGTTGGCAGTAACCCTTCTGTACCAGATGTCTACTTGTATAGAAAGGGCCATATCGGCTCACCCACCCAGCGACCGCTTCTGCCATCGCCCTTGGTCTTCCAGACATTTGACTAACCTAACACTGCGGACGGGAAGCGTCATACTGGTTTGTAGAGATTGTCACGCTCACTGGTCATTATGAAAATCGTTGTCTTTGCCTGTTGCAGATACAATATAACGCAAGATACAAGAAATATAATCCTCATAGAAAAATGAAATGAAGATCCCGAGGTTATATATATTCCTGTACATACCTCGTAGCAGTCGCGATTGTTGCGATGCCATATAAAGATAAATATCCATATCTGGCAATATAAGGTCCAGTGTATACCAGCTATTGCAATCCGTAAAAATATATCTGCCGCCGTATTTTCGGAATCGCTTGGTACCTCAAGGAAGACTCGAGGCAACCATTTGTACTGCAACGCACTTGCACGAGGTTCTATATCACGACTCTCAGTCTTATTAGATTGTGGATGTGCAGTAGTAATTATGAGGTGTTGCAGTTGGCAGTTGTAGACTTTCTATTACATACAGTGCAATTATTGTTTGTGCGGAATTAAGCCTCTGAATGCGTCGATAGTCCAGGGTCATTCCCCCACCCAGAATAAAGCACACAAGACGGTATACATTCTTTGGGGACGAGAGATGGTCTCGTCACATCTGCTGGTGGCGGTGAAAAGCTTCCAATAATTAGCATTAGTACGACTAAAAAAAGACTGAACAATTTTTAGGACGGGCACGACAGACCCTCCTCAACGTTATCCCTCCTTAATCAATGGCACGACTCCCCTTGCGGGCTGAAAGTACCTGGAAATGGCAGCAGAACCCTCTTCGCCACATCGAAATGACAAACGACATGACGAGGAGGGGCGTAATCCACTTCGTCGCATGTCTTGTTTGGGATAGTCAGTATTTAGATTAGAATGAAAAGTTTGAATTCGTGGGTGCACCTTGAGGCTTGTATACCTTCGCTGTCGTCGTGGACCCTGCTGTGCTTCAGTCATGATGTGCCACCGTCGTTGCCGTATGAGTGGCCGCGCTGTGGTGGTTACTGGTCTCCTCAGTACTACTCCTCGCGTTAGGAAGTCAGGATTGAGAGGTTGAATATTTTTTGAAAAAAGAACATACATTTTGGGGGATTGCCCCATCCCCCACATAGGTTGCGGTTGTTTGCAAGGTTCGTCACAGGTAACCCTCGGGCATCTCATCCACTATGGGTATGGGTAAAATAACCCGTGGGGGTAAAGCCCACAGGTATTGTGTGGTTCGAACTCGCAGTTTCGATGAGAAAAGAAGGGTAAGGCCTGTCCTCGGTGGCCAACGTGGCCTGTAGTAAACAGGCTGAGTATGGTGTATAGTTGGAATTTTCGATGAAATACGTAGCTTTTTTTAGGGAAAGGGTAGAGGCACGCGTTCCCCTTCTCTGTGTCCATTGATGGCAGAAACACCGGCGTTCAGGCCTCAGGCTGCCTCGGGCATAGTTGCCGTCATTGTCGTTGTTGCGTGTTGATACCATTGTGTCGTCGAGGTGATGACCTGGATCCTGGACCGATGCGTTCAGCGGCTAAGCACACCTTGATCCTGTCGTGAATATTGGTGACGACTTCCCCAAATTGTTGATTACACGTCTACATCAATAAGACAATAGATAAGCGAAAGGGCTACTTACCTTACGACATTCGGCACGAATGAGACATCTTCGCCAATGAAGAGTTGGTCGATGACGTTGGAGGCATGAGCAGGTCGTCAATGGGAGTGAATTAATGACTGAAAGCATTGGTATAAAATCAAGACACGTGCTATTACCGCGTTCCAAGAGCGAGAATAGCCACAGCCACAATAACATTAACAGAAAAATTTGATTTATATATCAAGACTGCAACCCCGAATGTGAACACGCAAGAGACTGGCTATAAAGTAACGATCACAAATGCTACATTTCTCGAACAAACTAGTGAAGTCAAAAGTTGAAACTCCTTCATTGCCTGAGAGCTGATCCAGAATAGTCTGCTCTCTGCGTGAAGGTAATCCCGAGCTTTCACGAGTTGGACATGCACGATTCCTTAGTTGTCCACGGATTCTCGTGTATGCAGAAGAAGTAGGGACAGGAGCAGGAATCATGGATCTTACTTGACGGCTTTCGTCATCCATACGAGCACGGCGACGGGCATGAGCAGTTTCAAGAGAGGATATCGAAAGCAGTCCTTTGGATATGATTATAAGAAAGGCTGAAAACCATGGGAAAAGCACAAACCCCGGTCAGCAAGAGAGGCACCAGCAAGCTGGACGATGCCTGGATGCTCTGATTCATGTTAGCCACAGTAACCGCTGAAGTACGGCCCATGCTGGCCACAGCCCATTACTCGTAACTCTGCGCGCAATCTATTCATGTCAGGGACTCCACCGGAAGCTGTGTTGATACGCGTTAGAAAAGGTAGAGACTAGAGACTGCCGGTGTACCTACACGTGAGTGGCAGACCAATATAATCTGACTCAAGCACAGCAGTGTCGAAGATACGACTTAGATTCACTGTTTGAAAAACATCTTATCTCAAAGGTTGTCAGAGTAAATAAAGAACTTGCTCTCACTTTTAAAGCCACACTGCGATGGAAACCTGTTGCAGTTTGCAAAGACATTCCCGTCCAAGCCTTCGACGATACGTGTAGCCTTGGACTCACTCAAGGTTAGGCTACAAAAGCATGGCCAGTGCAGACCACGATTCCGTAGCCACTCCTTGATCCTATGCGGTTGGATTCGACGACCATGATACATAGGCCTGTCAATAAGGTTCAGCACTTAGACAATGAGCAGATAGTCACCGGCTCACCATGCAATAGTCACATACTCCCCCGCAGCTGGACTAAAGATAACCAGTTCCATACTTTGAGATTGAAATAAAGTGCAGTCATCATAGGGTGTTGCTAAGAAATCAAGAGGGCGAGTTGCAATCATAAGTGCTGAGAGAAAGGGCGGGGAAGAAAGAAAAAAGTCACATCATTTTAAGAGCTACCTGGAAGAACGTCGGTTCTGATGAAGGAAAGCCGACGAGAATGCCAGCGGAGTCGGTCCTACTTCCGACGCACTGAATAAGCGCCATCTATCGACATAAACCGCTTTCATCGGGGCCGGACTGACAATAATCCCTTGCAATTTCTGTCTTAGAGCTGACATACAGAACGCTGACCAGAAGGGTCCCAGAAGCAATTCACCTATCCCGGAATAACTCAGTGTCGGCGGTACTATTTCGGCGGTGTTTCGTAGGGCGATGGTGTGATTGCATCATTCCGTCGCGTCGTCAATCCGCCCTGGCTCTTTATGAATCGTTCAACAACCCATCGAAATGATTTCGATAGCTCTTTGCCCCAACCGCTTCCCGGAAACGGAAGAAAAAGAACGCCCTAATATTTCCAGAGGCATCAAGCTCATGTGCAGACAAAAGTAGAGTGGCGGATAGGAAGCAGTAGCCACAGTGGTCAGTATTGTTTTCGAGCACAATCCAAAAATGCTAGAGACTAAAGCAGTAGCAGGTCGGAACCCATAGGGCAATTGCACACCGATTGTGATCGAGCCTGCCTTCTCTTCATTCACCTATAGCGTTGTTGGTTCAGATCTAGGGTTTGTCCGGTTGCTCTGCGGGACAAATTAGACTGTGATGACCCAAGGGATGGAACAGAAATTGAATAGCGACAACCGACATAGTTCAATGAAAGTAATAGAACCGACAGTAGTGACGGACGGCAAAGATAATGATAAAGTCGTTGTCAGATTGTAGGAAGATGCAGTGACTAGGATTAGTCAGGCGTGACTTCTTGAATAGTTACATAATCAGCGGCCAAGAGGTCTCGTCGATGGTCGAGTCGTCATGCCTTTTCATTGTTCGATGCGTTGAAGAAGTCCGCAAAAGCTTTTTTTTCTCACATGTGCGTGATACTTAGACTACTACAAATGAAAAAAGTCTGATTTTCGGTCCAAAAAAAGGTGGACGTTTGACACTTTCGTCACCTCAAACACATTGCAAGCTCAAACAAACATTGAGGAAGGTACGTCAAACCGGCTCAAAACGTGTACACAGTTTTGAACCTTCAAGCTTCAGCAACATTCTCAGGTCCTTCCAGGTCCACAATGCTCTTTGTGTTGTTGATCTCAACAACGGATTAACACATCCAAGCCATGGCCCCACGCTTGCCCTGCAGCCGAACGCATGGGCGATACCTGGTTACGCCCAACTTAATCTCCTTCCAACACCATCGTCGCCTTCTCGCCGTAAACGTGGCTGACCAGTGAAGCCAAAGGAAGCTGTTCTCGGACTAAAACGGCCAAGGGGACGCCCTCGCAAGGATGCCGCCCAGGATAGCGCCTCATATCAAGCATCGCGTCGGGCGGCCTCGGAACGACGAGAATGCAGGAGGAGTGATTCTCGACTTCGGGAAATTCGTAAGTTGTTCTCATTTTTTATTTCTCAATGCTATAACTAACAATATTTTATCTAGACTGTTCCTGGGCTTCAATCCCAGCTTAACTCACGAGGCTCTGCAAACAGCCTGTTTGTTCCACCTCCTGTGGCAGCTCCCACTGGAGATCCAGCACCATCGATTCCAACACAACAAGGTGCAAGCCCACATTTGCCAACACCAGCTGCGCTGCCGCCAATGATCCCGAATGCAGATTCACAAAGGCGGGTAGTACTGGAAGAGGATGATGGAGAGGCAGATGGTACGGGTGTAGGAGAGGAGGAGGAGGGTGATGGCGATGAACAGGATGATGAACGCGAGCCCGAGGCTAATGAAGACACTAGTGCAGCCGCCATGGCTCATCCATGCATTTAAAGCCGTTGTCGCAGACTGCGACCAACGCAACAAGGATCACCTCCCTCCCATCTATGCCGACATGTCCACCTTTTGGTCCCAGTGTCGCTCGACGTTCTTCCGCCTCCATCTGACACCATCTCCCCCATTGATTTGTTCAACCCCCAACTCTTTGTCTGGGATCCCCAATGCCTCTTCAAAGACCTTCACTGTCCCCGTTGCCGCACCGCTCTGTATCGGCACGGCGTCATCTCTCGACCGTGGAGGTGTGTGGGCATGGATATGCCTTTCTGGATCATTGGGTACCGCTACCGTTGCCCCGTATGCAAGCACCCGAAGACTGGAAAGACCACTGTGACATGGCGTAGCTGGGATTGTCGCATTCTCGCTGCCCTTCCACCTACCCTCGCTGCAGAGTTTCCTGCGCTCTTCACCCACCGCACAGGAATCTCGAACACTGTCTTTTCGTGGATGCGTTCTTGCATCCAAAACAGTATGGGCGTGAAGCAAATCTCGGATGCCCTTCGTGTTCAGCACCTTCGCTACGACCAGCTCCATCTCCAGTATCTAGACAGCCTTGTAGCTCGTAGAGGATTGATGCGTGGCGAGGAATGGAATTCAAGACGTTTCGCCCATTTGATGATGTGAGCGAGGAGGGCTATCATGGCTACGTGCCCAGTGGGCAGTGGCTTCGAGATGTTTATGATCAGTTCATTGAGGAACACTGGGTGGACATCACACAGCATATGGCAATGCTGATAGCTGATGTTATTGCTATTGACCATAGCCACAAGGTAATGCCCATATTCTGGACGTTGAAAGAGATGCTAACTATATGTTCTGTCGCAGATCACGAAACATGTTGCAAAAATCAACGGCGAGCGAACATTTATCGGGCTCCTCACCTTCACAAACAGCAAAGGTGAAATTCGAGGGGCCAACTGGGTGTCAACCAAAGCCCATTCTCAATTTGAACTCGGACTTGCCGCAACAAGACACTCGCTCAATCTCTTCAACCATTGCCAACCTGAAGCTGCATACACCGACAATCTAGCCGACAAACCTTTTCTCGAATCGATTTTTCCCTCACTCCGTGCGGGCGTTGTTCCAGTTGAGGATCATGCTCACCTCGAGCCGTTGTTACTCCCATCAGATGTGAAGATTTGCGTTCGGTGGGGTCACAATGCAATCAATTCAGCCATTTCAATTATTCTCGATTGTGTACCACTTGAGGCAGCAGACGATGACTTGGTTGTTGGGTATGATTGTGAATGGAATTGTGTGATTTCGGACAATGGTCAGAAGGAGCAGTGCGGCGAAATTGCTGTCATCCAGATTGCGCATGGGCGGCTAGTTCATCTCCTGCAGGTACGTCTATCATGCTCTACTACTCTTTGACATGTTCTAAATTTATGAAAGGTTAGCAATGTCGTTGCTGAACGGCGACTTCCTGACAAGCTTATCTCATTTCTCCGAAACCCTCGCATCGCAAAGCAGGGCGGAATGTCAATGCAGACCTCAAGAAGCTTGAAGGAACTGTCCAATCACCCATACCCTTTGTTGGTGGACTCGATCTTGCTCTCTTCGCCAAGGATCGCCATGTTGTGTCAAGCGCTCGTTCTAGCCTCAGGGATATCTGTGCTGCCGTCCTTGGGAAGCGACTCAACAAGAATAATTCAGTGCGGATGAGTTCAGCATGGGAGCATGATACACTCACTGCTGAGCAACAACAATATGCCGCACTGGATGCATTCGCTGCTCTCAAGATATATCAACAACTCGCAGCGATCCCTGTTCCTCAGCCACTTCCTCAAGTACCTGTTCCGTCAAAGCCCGTCCTTCTCTATCAAGCTGATAAGACCACCACCATTGCGCGTGGTCAGCTGTCGTCAATGTTAAGCGGCGGGACCTTTGACACCATCAAGATCACGAAGAGGCATCTCTTTGTTGAGATCACCAAAGTTCATGTACCTGGTACCCTTGTCTCATCACACCGCAAGCGTGCTCTTCACTCCTTCGGAGCACCACCATTTTCGGTAGTTGCTCTTTGCAGCCATCTCCGTATCTACAACCCCGACACATTCAATCTTCCACAACACTCTGTCCACCCTCAGCACCTGGCTATAACACCTCTATTCTCCTCACAGATGAATGTCAATAGTGATGAGGAGGACGACGACGACGATGAGGTCGAGGCAGATAAGAGCAGCCCAGCTCTCTCAACGAGGGTCGGTGATCTGCTTCTCGGGATGGTTACGGGTACCGGTGAGGAGTCGAATGAGGCAGCAACCCAAACGGCTGATGCTGCAGAGGCAGGTCCTGATAGCGAGGCAGTTGGTCACCGCATGTTTGCTGACCTACCTCCGCCTGAGGAGTGGCTGACAACAGTTCGAAGTTGGGTTGTAAAAGATCCTTTCCATGTCTTCAATATGCTCAACCTGCCGAAGGCACATGGACTTGAGGATTTTGGACGTGCTCTCCGGGACGTACTGTTCATACCTGATCAGGATGATTGAGAGGCAATATCAGCATTCGGGCGGTCGCTTGATCCACCTCAAACCTTTGCTCAGCTGCAACTCTCGAAACCCAAGTGGGTACACCAACGGTGTCGGCGAATTATACCGCCACCCGAAATCCTCTTCCCTCTCGTCCAAAAACTCTTCCTCACATATGGTTCTCTCCGAGATGCAGCTACCCAGCAGCCTCTCTTCAATCCGCGTTGCTGGCTGATAGCCAAGCAAATCCTCAAGCTTGTTCGACAAGGATTCGTCTCTGATCCTCCTGGTGTTGCTCTCTATACCATAATTGGCACTGATGCAGTCTCTTCCAATCTTCCTATTTATCGCTGTTGCCGTGGCACCAATTTTAAGGGAAGGTGGTGTCCATACTCAACTCCTCTCCCGCCTACCCACTTCTGGAACCTCTGTTCGCCACCTCAATGCTTGTTTTGCTGATTTTGTACTTGTGCATAACCTCCGTGTAAGCCCTTTTTCCAATTCCACTGCTTGCAATTCCTAACATGTTTTTCAGGTTGGCACCTACAACAGCAACGGGCGGAAGTACCGTGGCCACTACACCATCTGGATAATCAATCTCATTCAAGAACGGCTTGTATTCCTTGAAGACATGCTGGAGAAGACGCACCAGACCTCAGGTTGGGTCAATGGAAACCTCTATGAAGCCTCAACAGAGACGATCAGCATTCTTGCTCTCCCAGAATCACTTAGACATGATAACAGCATGGGCAGGTTCAATGATGAGCTAGCGGACAAGGAGCAGAAGCATCGCTATCTTGCGAAGATGCAAGGCACCCGCAAAGCTATCCTACCCGTCCATACGGAAGCCGAGAAGCGACTTTTCAAGAAGCTGATGGGAGAGTATGCAGTGTTTGCTGGTCACCACTGGAAGAAGGCCGCTCCAATCTGGAACGAGAATGCCGAAACACAATCGGACATTTTTTATAAGGTACTTCTTATTTTATCTTATGTATACAGAGTTTGACTATTATGCTTTACTAGCTCCCTGAAAATCTACGGGCCTACCATGGGGATTATGCACATCAGCTTAATGTCAAGGAGACGCAATGCAACACGTCCTCAGCTCGTGATCCAGTCCTCAAGGCTGCGAGAGATCCAACTTGGGCAAAGAATGTGCCAACTCTTCTAAATCGTGACCTTGCCTTTGATACCGCCTCATCGGGCTTTAACCTCTCTATCCTCCAACAACCAACACCGCTACTTGATATTTCCATGACCGACCAACCCCACACATCTTAGTCCACCGCCATTCAGGGTTCCTTGATCCCTGAAATCTTGCCTGTCACCACGGTCACATCACCATCGAGTATGATCCAGAAACTTTCACATGCGCAAGTTGCTGCTGAGGTAGTCAAATCCATGCCCCTTACAACGAAAAAGCGGAAGCGAGACCGACACTGCCGAAAATGCGGCTTGACATCACCAGTGCAAGGGAAACAAGACAGTTCCAAAGTGTCAGAACTGATGTCGGGACTGTGGGATGGTTGAGTGTCGAGGACAAAATCCAAGCAAACGGGGTGAACACTGGAGGTGTTGGAATAGTTGGGATCCATAGTTTCATTCACCATATTGTTACAAGTACTTATGTAGTATGCTAATTTTCATTTGCTCCCATTGCGAATACTACCTTTCCCAGTATTAAATTACTATCCCAAACGGTGTGCACATCAAGAGAAATAATGAGTTGGCAGCGCCTTCGCACATATCAAAGGCACTATTGCATTCCCCCTGTCTTGATTCGGCAAAATGGCAAAATAAAACCTGTCACTATTGCGCTGAACCAGCTCATCTACAACTATGTAATTTCGTGGGGTTTTGCTGTTTCTGGCAAGTGTTCAGGGCCAGCACACCGCTGACAGGGCGTGAGGAGCAGGATAGCAAAAGGTATACATTTCTTCCCTCTTTCCTTTTCCTTCCTTCCTCTTTCCTTTTTCGATTTTTCTTTTCTTTTTATTTATTTTTCATTTTTGTCCACAGACACCACTATCGCGCCGAGAAGTCAGACAGTTTTACGACGTAGAATTCTGTCTGTATGTCTAGGTACATGCTCGTATATATATGTATCGGCTAGGCTACACCTGATTGTGTGCCATGAGGAAATAATATAGATGAAATCAAATGATAAAGGCTGATAAAGGAGCGTGGTGATTTGATGTATTGGTAATGAAGCATGAAACAACTTGTCTCCCTTCTACAGGGCGGAGTGTCGATCGCAAGCCATCTACGCACTGTGAGCTGAAATTCGTCTCAAGAGTGCTGGGCAAGATCATGGCAATTTTCGGGCCCAGCTTCCGGGCCCAGGCTGCAAACAGAGAGGGTGACTTTTGCAAAACGATGAAACCACATCGAAATCGCTGAGCAATACGAGACAACTCACTTCGATAGCGACGGGGCAGACCTGGAAACAGTGGCTCATATATATAGCGCCGTTCAACGGAGATAAAAAGCGTGAAACAAGTTAGGGAATTCACATTCTGCAGCAAAACGACTACTATCACTTCACTACTGCGACCAGTGTCCTCTCCCTGGGCAGCATGTCAGAAAATATTATGGGATTCTCACATCTCGTATCCCTCAGCATCTTCGCTTCCTACTTCTTCGTTATTCTGAGTCTCTTTGGAATAATTATCCAGGATCTTCACAAATTGGCAGCATCATCCTCCAAGGTTTCTGTACTCAAGAAGTCTGCCTTTATTATTGACAGTGGTTTCTCTTGGTTACACGTGGTATTGTGAGTGGTTGGTTGGTTGGGGTTATCTAGTTTAGCCGTTCTTCTCTCTTATAACTCAAAATAGATATCCTCAAATTCTTTGCTGTGAGAGCGTTCTGTTCTGCTGGCTCAAAGTGAAGCTTTCGAAAACTGACGACGAGCAGTGGAGTTTTAGCAACCATGGACGAGCGCTTCCCAGCAACTCACAGAATCTGTTGACCCAAATCGCTTCCTGGCTTTCTGATGTTGGTCTGTTCGAGCAAGCATGGCCTCTTGTCTGCTTTGGGCCTCTCAATTGGTGGTTGAGTGAGCAGTTGTGTCTGTTCACAGCGAGGATTTGGATGGTGTTCGTTGCGACCAAAGGCAAACCCGGCTCTCAAAACCTCGATTTATTTCTGGCAAACGGCTAAATTTCATTTTGATCACACAAACAGGCGAACATCGCACCTGTGGGTCTACATGCTGTTGGCTCAATTCGTTGCTGTCGCCGTCGCATCCAATCTATTCTATCTCACATTGCTCCTTTCTCAATCTGCTCAACCATGCAGTATTCGACGACTGCGGTCCTTGCCTCCACAGGTCTGGCTGAGTGTTTTGTTTTCACTTGCGGCTATTGCTGCAAGCCCCTTCACGTCGAAACAGATTTTTTTTGCCCAATGTTCTCGTCATGCACGCCGTCCTTTTTGTCCCACTTGAAAAACTCGACTTCGGATAAACCGATACCACTTTCCATAGACAGTCGAGTGCTATACACCATCACATGCATCATTTCTGCCTTTATTCACATCAGAACAATGATGACCTCGTGGTCGTCCTTGAATTTTGAAGATCAGTCAAGCACGCTTCGCATCACGAAAACTGCCTGGGAAGTTCTTCATTCCAACTACGCACAGTCCTCGATTGGCTGGGACTTGATCTGGAC
>Ga0307514_10004864_pt1 | contig 12218 bp, 11 predicted proteins | sample 16_EM_MG_FD_203088 | JGI IMG/M metagenome (GOLD analysis project Ga0307514, IMG submission 203088) | Populus trichocarpa ectomycorrhiza microbial communities from riparian zone in the Pacific Northwest, United States - 16_EM | ecosystem: Host-associated > Plants > Roots > Unclassified | place...
TTGCGACCTGCAAAAGGACGCTGGCCAGACTTGAGTTCCGCGACTGTGAGTCCCCCACTATGCACCCGGCACTTGCAAGGTTGATCCAACTTTCCGGTTATCCCTATTTTAGGTGTCTCCGAAGAAATCAACCTGGCAAACTTCGATGCTCTCAAAGGGTTGAGGTTTAGCTCTTATGACAATGGCAGAATTCCTCCCATTCTGCGTACGACGAATTCACGCGTCCTCGAGAGCGTCCAGTTCCTACTTCGCAAGAGGGGAGATGGACACCAGTACGTTCCCGAGGATCCCGGAAGTGGGCGCTTATCGATCGAGAGCTCTGCGCTCTCGCCGACCGTCTTGAGTCCACTCAAAGCTTCAACCGCGCAAGGTTGGAGGTGCGGCTTGTTTATGATCGATGGGGTGTCGGCTTCCACTTGATGGGAGTCGTTAAAGGGTTTCTTCCTGGGTCACAGAAACATAGATACATGTCGTTAACTAGTGGTGTAAATGCATGAAATTTTCGTGGAACCGACGCTATGCGTTGAAGAAAAAGTAAAAAGCGTCGATAAGCCAAAATAAGCACAAAAAAGTGAAAATGTAATCACGATGTTATGTTGACAAGACCCAATAGAGCCGTCAAGCTTGAACACCCAAGTTTTGGGGACGGCCATTGTGGAACGGTGCAAACATGACAGCGGTATGACACGCTCCGCATCAGATGAATTTGTCAACGGAGATCTGAACATGTCAACACGGTCGAGCGGGCATCTCAAAACTCGGTCTATTCGACTCGTTGCCCAAGTGGGCCTCGTTGGCACACGCTCTCGCTTCGCGCTTAGTTTTTATGTGCCTTTTCACGACGGCCGGGCCGGATCGAAGCGATGAACGGGGGAGAAATCGGAGATCAGAGTGGGTGAATGACGGGACGAAAAGCTCTCGTCGGACCTGGTGGAAGGGTTGGCGAAGCTACTTGTACTCCTACAACGTTGCTGCGAACCAAAGACACAAGAGACTAATGCGTAAAGCATTTCCTCCCGGCAACCCGAGTTCCAGACACTACACCAAAAAAAAAAGACAAGGACGCAGCGGCAAAGCCCAAGGGGCGCGTGACCCGCGCAAAAGTTTGTGATTTTCGCGGGACGGAGGTACACGAAAAAAAAGAAAGGCGACGAAATCAGGTATTCTACAAGTCCCGGGAATACTCTGCGAGTCCCGGGAATGGTATACGAGTCCTGGAGGAATCAACCCCATACGGAAAGCGCATACCGCCGTCATGCCCCCAAACCTGCGTACCAACGTGATAAAGTGGGGCGTGCATTCGGACGTCGTCGCGATTCGAAGCCTCTTCATTCCATGTGTTCAAGCTGAACGTGAACTCCCCGTGGCGTTGACATGCTCATATAAAAGGACCAACGACTCGAGGATGTTCCACATCGTTCTAAACGACTCCCCTCCCTTCTCATCTACAAGCCTCTAGCTCGATCCAACTCATCACCATGTCCGACGATCTTCGTGAGTCATCTTCTCTTAATTCTTTTGCGCCCTAATGTGGACACTCACTCGTTGGGACAGCGGTTCCTGATGGTATATATTTCACGCTGCTAGACGCGAGCCTTGCTCACCGCGACAACTCGGATTCTTCCAGTTGGCAAGTAGTTCGACCAGCACCACCGCATCGGGAAAGGTGCCAACGGCGAATAAATCCATGTTTTGCCGTGGAGCGTGGTAATGTTTTTGGCTTCCATCTTGGTCCCCTCACCATCGGGATAATTCTTGATACGTCCTGATGGCCCTTTGTACCAGGGTGCTTATGGTCAATTCTGGTAGATCATCATCGAGATCGACCTCGCTAAGAGGTTCTATATCGCCACCGTCTATGGCAAGGTTCCTATCCTTCCCCAGTTCGGGATCGCAAGTGGAGGTGGAAGCCTTGATCGTGGCATCAACTTCAAATCCCACTTGAAGGTCATCAGTGGGGAGTTCAGGTTGTACGCCACCGAGGATAAACGGTTGTGGTTGCACTTCAACGTCGCGATCTTGGGCAAGCACTTCTCCCGTAGGTGCTCTTCGTTATGAATGTAAGGCGAACCCTATGACTCTCCGTGCTTGGTCTGTGTGAGCAATCCGATCGTACTACATGCTCTCGGCCGTCTCCGAAGATAGGGTCGAAAAGTGCGAAGTGCAAGGTATCGGATCGAACCGAGAGCAAAGTTTCTCGACGATCCATTTGAGAGAACGCCGACTGCAGACACCAAAAGGTAGCCTTCTTCTCCTTGCATGTTCAGCGGACCAATCGCGTAACACACCCACCAACCCGGACAGCTGACCCAGTTCTGTACTAGTCACACCGAGGCGCATAAACCGTCTTCCATTTGAACCTGAGGTATCAGCATGAAACCCCACGCCGCCTCATATATCAGGTGCTATCATTTAGAGCACGTCAACTGCTAAAGGGGCATTGCAAGGAATGAAACCGAGCTCACGTCGCGTGTTGCAGGTGAGGCACACTCTATTCAAGCGATGTTGCTTCTCCGCAAGCGTGGCCCAAGCCAGGCGTATTTCTCATTCAATCTAGCCTGGCTGATATCCGGATTCTACATATTAATACCCTCCTCCTTATCTGGGTCTCCCACGCCGATGATATATATACCCCCACACCCCCAGCTTGCACGCTTGCTCAGTCATGTCGCCTTCCCCCTCCACAGGTATTCAAGAAACCTCTAGAAAAGGTCCTTTCTTCACTCCCCTTCATCCGCAATTTGCTGAAGCTCTTCCAACAGAAAGCATTCCCCTCAACCCACCCAAGACACCCTCCATCACTGGAAACAGGCCCGAGTCCGGTGGAGGTGTAGAGGCCGAAAATACCACTAAGCCAGGTACTCCCCGTTCCTCTGGTCAGGTCGTTGTGAAGAACTCACAGAATTGTCACTCAAAGACAACCCAGCAGATGATGAGCCCCTCGACCATGACACCCTCCTCCGTGCACTGACCCAGATTCATCGTGCAATCGTCGGTCAACCCCAGTCCGTATGGTACAAGTATGTGACGGTCGCGGAAGAATGGGACCGACGGATGATGGACAAGTGGAAGACGAATTTAAACAATCTCCTGATCTTCGTGAGCTCACCTCATCAGAAGCCATTTTTCGATCCTGACACTTGTGAAGGCGGCATTGTTCACCGCAATCGTCACTGCGTTTGCCCTCGACGCAATGTCCGGCCTTGATGAAGACCCCTCAACGCAGCTCCTCCGCATCCTCGTCGAGCAGTCCACCGCAGGTCAGGGTGTCGATATACCCCAACCGCGCCCACCGTCATCGATCGTGACGGTCAATAGCTTGTGGTTTCTCAGCATCATGTTCAGCCTGGCTGCTACCACTTGGGCCGTGCTCAGTCTGGAATGGTGTGCTTTCCTCGCAGCTGACGGCGTTCGATCGGAAGACTACGAGGAGACGGCAGAGAAGATGCAGCGAAATTTCGAGGCCATCAGGCGTTGGAAAATGCACATAATCGTGGGTTCCGTCCCCTTGGTTCTCCACATCTCCATCTTTCTCTTCCTTGCCGGCCTCTGGTTGCGGCTTCGGGACGTGAATAAACAACTGGAGCTTATCGTTGGGATATCGAGTTTGATCATAGCATTGAGCTATGTGATCCTAACCCTTCTCCCCACCTTCACGAGTGCTCCCTTCTACACTTCGGTCTCGGAGATGATCAACAGTTTGGTCGACGAGATCAAGTTCCTCATCAAGCTTGGTCGCTTCGTCCGTCGCCCTCCCATCTTGAGGCGGATTTCAAAGTCCCTCGCATCGATTCCCCCACTCTTGGACCCCTACCGCAGAAGCCTCTACTTCACTCTTCGCGTCCTGGCAACCCTTTGTATCCGCCTCCTCCGGTCCACCTACAAGCTTACCGGCCCTCCCGTCTATGTCATATGGACGGTCTCGACAAAAATTTTATGGGCGATAACCCCTGCATTCCCGCCAGGTGGGGACCCACTCAGAGAGTTGAGTAGGCTTCAGACTGGAGCTTCCGAACGAAACCGGGGATTCCATCAACGAGCGTTGTTCCGGTTGATGAACACACCTTTGACTCAGCAGGAGGCAAAGGAGACCCTCAAGGAATGGAAAGTGAAACACCTTCGTGGTCTAGGGAATGCCGGGCAGCACATGGACCGTGTCATGGTCAGACTTCTCGTCTCGTCCCTGTCCTCTGTTCTATGGGATGGCAAGATTACCGAACCAGAACGACCGATCTTCGACCATTGCACGATGCTCCTGACGGAAGAGATGGGTCTGGTGTTTCACGATTCGAAATACGACCCGGGAATTCTGCTTTGGAACTCCGCGATTTCCGAAAGATTGAAGACATTCGTTCGCCTTGACACGCTCACACCACCCCTACCGGAACAGAAGGACATGTACGAGGAATACTGGAACAAAGTGGTTCGATTGCTGTGGCTTTCCCCCTCCAGGAAACAAATTCAAGCTACCGTCAGACAGCTCGAAATGCGTCTACGATTGATAAGGCCTGCCCTCCTCCGGCGCCTCGTCCGCGCCCTGCACGCGGCAACGTTAACCTGCCTGATGGATGAGGATCGACACCACATCATCGATTTCCCTCTACCAGACTTCAGCCGATGGGACTTTTCGGACAGTGGGTCGAGCCATGATGGGCCCAATGATGATGGGTCGAACGACGATGGATCAAGCCATGATGGATCAACTCACGATGGATCAACTCACGGTGGGCCAAGCTACGATGGGCCGAGCTACGATGGGTCGAGCTACTGTTTGCCGAACCGCGATGGGTCGACCCACGATGGACTGGACGATGGTGGGTCGAACGACGACAGGTCGAACAACAATGGGTCAAACCACGATAGGTCGAACGACGACGATCAGTTGACGAGAGATCTTGACAGCGAATTGTCGGCGTTCCTGCGGAATTTACTCGCTAGATTTTACAACACCACCCGTTCCGACCGAGAAAACAAAAGCCCTACCACCATTCCAGAGCTCGTGTTTGCTTTACACGGGCAGGAGAACGTCCCCCCCAACTTCCAAAGTGCCCTGCGTCTCTTCATCACCACAACATGGAAAAATGACCCGAGTGTATTCGACACATGTCCTTCTGTGGCCCACATCTTGGTCGCATCCGTCGAGAATCTCGCCGCGGACAGCACGCCGGACACACCGGATCGCTCGAAAGAGATAGCCATTCGACTTCATACCATCGCATACGGGCCTCATGATCCTTCGGAGTCCGTCGCCAACCTCTATCGTGGTCCCGTGAAGGACGATCCAAAATGTTTGTGCGAGTTCATTCATGCCACTGCCGCCATGCTGGAAGCGGTGCTTGCAAAGGAAAACCCTCTCGGAGTGCCAGACTGGCGGTCCTACATAGATCGGATTGCTATGCCAACCATTGTTTCTCCTCTGTTTTTCACCGACCGCGTCGCTTTTGACCATTCCCGCGAAAACCCGGACTATCGGTTGCCGTACATCTACTCGCTCGCCATCGCACTCTCGCGTGGGATTGTGGGGGCTGGACAGAGTCCTTTGGAAGTTTTACATTTACTTGGGACTCCAGGCGAGCAAAGGGGGAATGCCGCTAACGAGGGAAAGTTGGATCCAAACGCCTGCAACAAGGAAGCATTACCGCCGTCGGGAGAACTGAGAAAACCAGTCACTGACGAGAAAACCTTGGATATAAGCACACTTGTAGTGAGCGTCCTGAGACGTACCCTATCCCGCCGAGCCGAACCTGCTATCACGGGAGTGGAGCTGGAAACTTACCTCAAGCCGATAACCCAAGCTCTCAGGCCACTGCAGAGCATCATCGAGAGTCGCGGAACCTACTCCTGGCGGACACGATGGAAGGCGATATATGTACTCGTAGACATCAGGAGCATCCTCCCCCGAGCGCTCACCGGTTTCGAGGAGCTGCAAACCCTTATCAACGACACGAGCGACGCCGTGAGGTCTTACATAACCGAACAACTGCCAGATGAACCCACTCGTCGTGGTTGGAGGATAAAGAAGAGTGAGCGCGCTCCCCGTAAACGGGGGATGGGAATGGGCGAATCCGCTCCTAGTGATTGGAAGATGAAGAAGGATCGATTGGTCATTTGCGGGCTGGAAGGAATGGTAAAGAATCTCGCTAAACGGAATGGATCAACCGAAGGAGTGTATATCTGGACAGAGCCGGGAAGCATTCCGTATCTTTCGCTGTACCCGCAGCGCACGCGATACGATCACGCTCCTCAAGCTCCCTACCGGTGGTTGGAGATATTACAGAAGTGAGTTTTTTTTTTTTGGGGGGGGTCGGCTCAGAGGAAGGCACAGTTTGACGGATTTTTTGCAGGCTTATTGATGCAGATGACCCCGATTCACCGGAACCTGACGGAACCCAGGGCGATCCCGTTAGTGGCACCGTCTGACTGTAGGTCAAGTTATCAAGTATTTCTCATGATTTGTTTCCTTGCTCTTGATACCAAGGTACCGCTAGTATGTACACTGTTACCGCGGGCGGCAAGGCGCTTTTCCGCTAGAAAGATGATTTTATGTACGATGTGGTTTCTGTTTAAAACCGACGACCGCGTCGTCCGATCGTATTATTTTTCTGTTTTGACACCAGTTATTCAATTCGTTCCATCGACTGAGTAGTTCACCTTATATCTTTCACCTGGCTATTCACATGCACATCTCATGTAGTTCTACTTACTTGGAAAACCCGTTGAGTTATATCCCATGAGGCCCGCTTTACCAGCACAAGCGTTGGTCGCTTTATGGCGGCATATCATTAGTCTCTTTTTTCAACTTGCACTTGGGTTACTATGGCTCCGCTGTTTCGCGAGGATACCAGTCCCGCGACGAAAGGTCGTTAACCGGGGGTACACTCGCTGGAAGGGTTTTCCAAAAGATGGGGCAAGCGAAGAAAGGTTGAGTAGATTGATACACTGGCCAACATGAGAGCAGCTCGGGCCAGATGGAGTTATATGCACTAAATCGTGTCATTATTACAAGCGCACAAAAAATGCAAGAGCGAGTTCTTCAAAGCCTAGCCTTGGGGTTGACCAAAGAAGCGTCGTGTTTCAAGATCCTAGCGGCATCATTGACCATATCCTCGATGATCTTCTTGGCGGGGAGGACTTCGCGTATTTGAGCGGCGACGCGACCGGTAAGCCATGGCCTAGACTTGAGAGAATTCTCGGGGTGTTTCTTGAGGTCGTCTTCTACGGGGACGATGCCTTGTTCGAGGAGGGCTTTGGCTTCGGCCTGACGGTTGTTCTCCCTGATGAAGGTCGATGCTCTAAATCAGACCACCATTACTTCCAGAACTTTACAACTCACCAGTCATCAATATATGGACTCCTGACCACTCGCAGGGGCCTTCCGGTATATATCAGAGTCCTTGCAAAGTCCTCATGGCCAGAATCCACGATCGCCTTCTTGTGCATAGGTGGAGCACCCGCCTCCTCACAGGCCACGAACCTGGTACCGACCCACACGGCTTGAGCACCATAAGCCAAATTGGCGGCGAGACCTCGACCGTCGTACACGGCTCCAGCACCGATGACATATACGGGTCCGCCGGTGAGAGGAGATTTCTTTCCTTTGACTTCGTCTACGACGGCGGGGATGAGGATAGAAGCGGGCATGTCGCCGGTATGTCCGCCTCCCTCGCCGGCTTGAGCGCAGATGAGGTCGACACCAACTTCGAGGGCCTTGGGGACGTGCTTAGGGTGACCGACCATCTGATAGGCGGAGAAAATACGTTAGCCGCATGGTTTAGCGATGAGAAACGAAGGTGGTCTAGTTTTACGTACGTTCATGACGAGGATACCTGCTGAGTGGAGTTTCTCGACGACCCATTTGGGGGGAACGCCGACTGCAGACACGAAAAGGGTGGCCTTCTCCTATATGCACGAAACAGGAAGGAACATGTGTGTTCAGCGGACTGCGGCATAAAGCGCCCACACTGGTGGGGGCATGGACCCACCTCAATGATAACATCGATCAAGTCGGGCAGCTGACCCTTCTGGTAATCATACTAAAACCGCACACGAGGCGTGTTAGTCTGTAGGCCTCATGGCTGCTCCAGTGGGCTACTTTTTTCCCTGACTGGAAGGGGGTTATAGCAGGGTACGTACGTTGGTCTTCCTGGCGTTTCCTCCGACCTGAGGTAGCAGCAAGTCGACGCCGAATGGAGCGTTCTTATCGTGCAGTCCGTTCTTGATAGCGAGGATCTAGAGACGAGAAATGCGGTCAGGCTCCTTCTTCACTTACATAGTTTCAGTGGGAGGTGGCGGGACGAACCTGTTGCCTGAGAACCTTTGGGGTGTATCCGTGTCCACCGATAACGCCCAAACCGCCATAGTTTGTCACTGCGGCAGCCAACTCTGGCCCGCTGGCGACGTTCATTCCTAAAGAATATCAGTACCCACTCTTCCCGTGAACGGTCGAATTCGCAGCATGAACGCATACCTGCGAGCAGGATTGGGTGGCGGATCTTGAACAGTTCGGTGACGGGGGTTGAAATCACAGACATGGTTTGGGTGAGGAGAAGTGACGGTCAGACAGTGGTGACAGTAGTTAAGAGAGAGCGGAAATGGGTGAAAGCCGAAGGTTGTTTTCGGCGCCAGTGTCACTTGTCCTGGTTTTCACGTGTTAAGCCGTCTGGCCGAAGATATTCACAGGGATGCGGATTGAAAAGACAAGAAAACACATGGGACAATAACGAAGAGATTAATGGTATCAGGGTGCGACTATCCTAAACTGTAAGAGAGCGTCCTTGCGAGCACCGGGCTGGCGTTCTAGCATGGAGGTGAATACTTAGACGTGAAATAAACTCAGGCATCGGTGCCCGGTGGAGGTTGGTCTGGTGCTGTACCGGCCACCCTCATCAACCTTCGTAGTCGACCAAGTTCCAAAGCGAGTTCTCTGTAAACGCAGGCGTGTAAGCACACACCACGGGAGACAACCAAGTGAGACGGCTAACCTGGCCGTTTCCACAGCTTCCGAGTTTTCTGTTGCTTGCTTGGCCATCTCGTCCTTGAGCGTTTTGATCTGGTCCCGGAACCCATCCTCAATCTCCTTCCGGATTTTTTCATCTTCCGCCTTCATCTTCTTGATACTGTCCCCGCCCGTCTGCGACGCCTTCAGCTCGTCAGCCATCTTCCGATACTTCTTCGCCACAGTCGCCGCTTCTGCTCGAGCCTTTTCGTCTCTCCGATTCATCTCCTCTCGCAAAACATCGATATCCGTCTTCCAATTCCGCTTCATGCCTTCTATGCTCTCTCTCAGCGTGCTATACTCTCGCTCGCTTTTCTGCGTTCTAGAACGTTGTTCCGCGACGGTGGCTTCCATCTCTCGGACGCTCTTTTTAGCCATTGTGCTGTCGGATTTGAGCTGAGCGCGTAAGGTGATGACTTCGCTTTCTGCCTTCCTGGCTCGTTCAAGCAGCTGCAGGGAAGGCGAACCGGGATCGGCTGTCAGAATTAGAGACGGAGCGGAACGGAACGCACTTCTTGAAGTAACCTCTCCTTCCTCGCCACAACGTTGTTCAGCCCCTCATTCTCCAACCTCAACCTTTCCCTAGCCTCTTTCAAATCCTCCGTTTGCCTCGTCAGCTGGCTCACTTGTCTCTGAGACTGCCTCAGCTGGTGCTTTGTGTCATCCAGCTTGTTCCTCGTGCTCAGGATCCCAGCCTGTAGATCAGCCAAAACCTTCGTAGTGCCACCCGGAGTGAATGATTGTCGCCGCGGAGAGGGTGAAATGGGAGAACTGTTGGCGACGTCGAGTTTTGTAGGAGTATCGTTCAAGTAGAAGGCCGGGGTGCCAAAACTCTCATCGGCCATAACCCGTGCGTTACCTAGAGCGCCATCACACAGTACGGAAGGTGTCCACGTGAACGGAGCAAGAGAGGAATAACGGGAGTCGGAAGAACGTTGTCAACAATGCGCAACGGGCGGAGGTTTAGCCGAACGGAGAACGTACCTACAGACGAGACGGGTATCCCTAAAGGGTATGCAATGTACAATGCATATAATGAGTTGAAATCGTATATTTGTGGTGCGGAGAAGACGTACGACTGAGTGACCTGGTGGGGCTCGATTGTCTCTTGGGTGTGTGTGGGTGTGAAGAAGACGTTGAACCGAAACTACTTGGAATTCCCTCCCTAATCCCATCCATACCGTCATCCAACCCACCACCTGAGACGCTCCTCGTTCGCGAAGGATCCCTCCGTGGAAGCGGCAAACTAGATTCGGGTCCAGCAAGTCCGTACAAATGTTCTCGACTGTTCCGTTTGTTCATAGCGCTCGGATTGAACGAGGACGGAGGTAGAGACATGTCGGAGGTGCGGTGAGGGGACGAATGGTTGAATGACGGTTCGGTCGGTGAGGAAGGCGGAGAGTTGATCATTCCCGGTGGCAGTGGACGAGGACCGCGCAAGACGATTGATTCGAGATTGTGGAGCTGCGCCGTTTGTTGTCGGATTGTATGCCTGAGGCTGGACATCTGCTGTCGTAGCGCAACTAAAAGAATAATTTTTAGCTGTTAGTGTGTACTGAAACGCCTCCCCATCGTCCGAGTCGTCCGTACCAGGGTCGTCTAGAGAGGCGGCACCGAACGCGGGACTCGACGCACGTCCATTCAGCGACGCACGAGAGGATGAGCGGGAGAGCGGCTGTGGATGGGATGCGGAGATCATGACGGAAGGAAGGGATTGCAAAGCAGTTTCTACCAACGATGAAGTACAATGGTGCCGAGTAACATGAGCCTCGCCGCTACTAAAGCAAATGTGGATGGAAGTGGCGGACCAAGAGCGACAACGGAAAACGGCAAGATAACAAAACACGAGGCGATGGAGAGATTATACAGTGCAGAACAGACCGATAACCGTCCCACAAAAACAGATGCAGAAGAAACACCCTACAACAATGGCCTGCGATAAACCACCACTGTACTCAACGGCGGCGTGGAAGCAAGTCGATACTATCATCACTTGAAAGGTCAAATGAGGTATCCGAAGAGTTCCCACCCGATTCAACCTCATCGTTCCCCACATATCCCGAACCTTCAGCTTGATCACCTGTTCCCTCCGGTGGAGGGTGATTGTACGGCGTCGGCGGGCGCCTTCTAAATACCGGCGGAGGGGCAGACAAAGTAGTCACACCACCTTCTCCCGACGAAGCAAAGTCCAAGCGAGGCCGTTTCGCCACCGGACCTCGACGGGGTAACTTAACCGCTGGTCGTTCTCCGAGGACGTTTGCCTCACGATCGAATTCCGGACTTGGAGACGACGACGATAGCGGTGGCCTGGAACGGAGACCCGATACTGTATGTTTTCGTTTGTTGATGACTGTGGGCGTGCCGTCGCTCTGGCCAACGGGTTCGTCTGCAGGACGCTCGGTGAAGTCACGGCCCCTCGGGGGATCAGGGATGAGCCTGTGGGCATTTTCCATGGAACATCACGGCAGCACGGCCACAACGCAAGCACAATAAGAAGAGGAGAAGAAACAATACATCAGGGTCAACAGTATACCAACCAATTTATACGCGTCGCACTGACCTCAACTGATTCCGAGGATGATCCCGTCGATCGCCGTTGAGGATGGCTTCTCCTTCCCCAGAAGACCCTGTTCGGTGTTCCTGTTCGGAGATTTTGACCCGAAGGGCCTCGTACCGTTCGGCGAGTTGGCTCATTTCATTTCGTAACCGTTCGTTCTGGAGCCTTGCATCCCTCTCGCCTTTCGCATGTATCGAGGCCGCGGCCATGTTAGACTCGCATTTTGACATCAAGAGCTTGATGTCTCTGTCCCGACCCTTGAGCTTGGACACCAGATCCTCATTATCCTCCTTGAGCGCCAGATTTTGTTCTTGTAGTTGTCTCGAAGCGGCAGAAGGTCGCAAAGGGTCAGCATTGAGATATATCCTGCGAAGGCTCGGGATGATGAAGGGGTGATATTTTTCCGGAACAAAGGTGGGATCCAATGTCACTGGAGGGGGTGATTTTAGTTTAAAACGGAAACACGGAATATGTGGGTGGGTCGGCATAACGCACAAACCACCCGTGAGGTGTTATGAAGTAGCGGAACGCAAAGTCACTCACCAGTGTAGAATGGGTTGCGACATGTAGGACACATGGATTGGATCGCATCCGTGCTGGATTTCACATGTTCATGCATGCACTTCTTGCAATGGAGGTGCCCTATGCCCGCCGTCCATGCGAGAC
>Ga0307514_10004865_pt1 | contig 12218 bp, 9 predicted proteins | sample 16_EM_MG_FD_203088 | JGI IMG/M metagenome (GOLD analysis project Ga0307514, IMG submission 203088) | Populus trichocarpa ectomycorrhiza microbial communities from riparian zone in the Pacific Northwest, United States - 16_EM | ecosystem: Host-associated > Plants > Roots > Unclassified | place...
GTAGCGGGTGGAGTAGGGGTGGGGAGGTGGAGGTGGAGGTGGGGAGGGCGCTTTTGCGGGTTTTTTTGTTGTGGTAAGGGGTTTCTTGGAGGGTTTGGGATTGCGTTGGGTGGGGGTGGGGATGCTGCTGCTGGTACTGAGAGTGATCTTGGGGTTGGGAGCCAAGCGGTGGGGGTGTTTCTCTCGGGACTTTAGAATGCCACTTGTACTGCTGTAGGACTTGTATCTCTTGCCACTGTCATTGGAGACCTGAGGTTTAGCTGTACTGTGCTCCTTATCTTTTGTTGAGGAATGATGTTTGTGTGGTTTGGGTGAGGAATGATGTTTATGTGGTTTGGGTGAGGAATGATGTTTGTGTGGTTTGGGTGCGGGATTGTCTTCCTTGGCGTAACCCTTGGGCCTGCTTCTGCTGTACTGCTGATGGTGGTGGGAGCTGCTGCTGCTGTGGGTTGGTGGCTCATTGCCACTGGATACTCCCCCGAAGGAAACTCGCTTGGGCTTGGACTTCAACGACCTGCTGCTGGTGGTTGTGGTGCTGGTGTTGGTATTGGTGTTGGTGCTCGTGCTGGTGCTGGGGAGCTTGTGCTTTTTGTGCTTCTCATGGGTTGATCTCTTGCTCTTGCTCTTGTGCTTGGTGGAAGGGGGAGAGGAGCGGTGCCGGCCCATGTTGAATGAGATACCTACCGAAAGCAAGGTCTAGACTAGGGGATGGAATTGGGGGCATCTATCGTCGTCAAATGATTGCTAAATTCACCTCGGTTGAGGGTCTGGTTCGAGACTAAGGTTTGGGCAAATCAGTGAGTGGTGCTATCAATTGCCTGAAACCCCACAACGATACTAAGTAGGTAACAGCGTCGGCTACCACCATAGAAAAATCCGAGTATGGAAGTGGTAGCAGGCGATAGATAACCCACCAGCGGCCCCAAAATGGGTCAAGTCGATAACCCAGTCCACTTTAGCTCTCTTATTACCCTGAACACTGAATTCAGGGTAAGTGGAATTGCATGCTCTTCGTTTTCTGGACGAGTAGTACATATTTGGTCACCCCACCAATTGGTGCGAGCCTATTGCTAGGTGATAAATACCTACATCACACGGGTATGGCATTGGGTATAGCTAGCAACAAGGAAACATGGTAAACCCCAGATTCTTCCAACCCATGTATCCAATCATGTAACCTCGTATCCTTGTACAGCAAAAGGAGGGTCTATAGCTTGCCAAATCAAAACGCCAAACCAATAGCTAAAAAAAAAATACAAATCACATACCATCCTATCGGATCTTCCGAGCGTAAAGACTACACTCCTTACTGCTTTTCCGATGCCCCAACTTCCCACAGGCACTACAGGTAATATTCGGAACCGCCTTAATAGTAGCCGGGGTCCCCGCTGGCGGTGCGATTACATCCACCGCCGCCACTGCCGGTCTCGGATTATTACTACTTGTGGGACTCTGCGGTGCCAAAGAAACAGACTTTGCAAGCCCCGCCATCACCCTCTTTCGAATTTCTAGCTTCAGTCGCTCCTCCTCGAGTTTGAGCTGGTTTCGTTGTATTTTGAGTTCGTGACGTTTGAGAGCTAACTCATTCTTTTTAACTGCGAATTCTTGGAGACGACGTCGGTCATCTTCGGCGAGAATGGATGAGTGGGGGCGAGAAGGAATTGGAGGATTGGAGGATGAGGAAGGTGATGACGATGACGATGACGATGACGATGGCGATGAGGATGGTGACGATGACGATGAGGATGATGGCGATGACAATGAGGATGATGAAGCTGATGACGGTGGCGATGAGGGTGAGCGTAAGTGTTGACGACGAGAGCGAGAGCTAGAAGAATGCTTGCTGTCCGGTTGTGCTTTCCCCCTCGAGCGATGAGAACTCTTCTCATTCAAGCTAGCAACAGGAGTTTGTTCCTCTTCCGCAGTACATTGTCTCTTGTGTTCTTTCTCCCTCCTCTCTTCCACCAATGGCAGAGTTGGCAATGGCGGAGAAGTCAATGTTGCAGGGGGGTTTGGCGGTGACAAGACAGGGGCTTCTACAGCCTTTCTTTTCTTGGATTGTTTCTTACCTCCCTCCTTGCTTCTCGCTTTCGCCTTGTGTCTCTCTTGCTTGCCTTCGATTGCTTTTTTCTCCTCGTTTTCTCCTCTTTTTCGTTTCTTCCTTGGTGGGGTGTCCCTGTCTGTTCCAGAGTCCTCCCTACTTCCCAGTAGTGACGCTCTCTTGTTCGAGTCCTTGCATTCCGCAGAGTACTGCTTGAGCACCCCTTCTATTGGGCCGTGACTACCTCCCTCAACGCCAGCAGTTGGTGAAGTTTCTTTCCGCCTATCAATATGTAGAGCCTCTTTCAAGGCTGTTGCGTCTTCTTTCAGGCGGTTCCTTTTCTCCCCGGTTGGGCTGGGCATAGGCTGCCGAGCGCCGGTATGGCCGGTTTGTCTGTAGTGGTTGTATAGACCCTCCAAGGTACTGAATGTGACAGGTGGTCTACATATGATACACACAACTGGATGTCCAGTTTCATCTGCATGCCGATTTCCGTCACTTCCTGTAGTTTGCAACTTGCTGCAAGTACTGCATTTACTGTGAAAAAATTTGAAGGAGATAGGTGGCGTATTGGGAGGCGGGCTTTTCTGCCCATGCTTTCCGCCTGACAATAACGAATCTGCAGACTTCCATTCGATTTCCGTGTCGGGTTCTTCCTTAATAATCACGGGGTGGTGGCTCACTACACCTTCCATTCTGCTTCCTGTGATGTCCTCTTCAACACCAGGTGATGGCCCAGTGGCTGCCATTTCTTCACTTAGGCGAACTTGCTCCTTTTCCCCCGAGTTCCGTTTTTTGTTGCTGTATTGCTCAACATCTATATGACCTGTCTGCAGGCAATGTGCAACAAATGCGTGTGTTTGGAGCCATTCAGTTGGAGGTTGACATTGCGTACAAATAAGTTTATGTTTTGTTCTATTGACGTGTGCTTGTCTAACTCTACCACTGTTGTATACTGTGTTGCACGTGCTGCATTTGCTGCGGAAGTTGCGGTAGCTGATATTTGCTTGTCGTAGCGGCGTTGTTTCAGTACAGGTAGTATTTTCCAAGTTTGATAACTTGGAAGTACTACTAGAGGGGTCAGGGTCTTTAAATTTGGTCAATTTTTGTTGCTCTGATTGTTCTCTCTGGAATTCCCGGTCCCAAGGGGGCGCCACCGACACCATTCGCCCAGGAAATGGATCCTCTGGGGAAGAAAATCGCTTATGCAGGCCGATTGCGGTATTTGCTGGGCGTCGCGGAGTCCTGATTGTGTCCACGCTGGCAGGCTGATCCCTAAATTGAATACCCTTTGTAGGCCCATTTAAGGAGGTTCCTAAGAAGGTCCCTGGCACTGGTTGATTTTTCTGTTTTACTCCCATCTCCTGTCCCCTCCCCTGTTCTATAGCCCCTCCGCCGAAATGTGAATACAAACCTCGGCCTGGCCCCACGAGTAGCATATCTGCCACCCCAACGTCCCTGACCCGTTCACCCACAGTCCGATTTAAAGCCTGAAATATCGTCCTTCCCGTAGACAATGTCCCGCCCCCAGAATTCGGCCAATCCGGACCAGTCCCTCGCCTCCATATCCTCACCTGAACCTCTGACTCGCCCTTGTCTGCTAGATACCTCGAATTGACACCTGAAACATCCAGGAAATCGACAAAAACACCTGACCCAATATGGCCTGCACAAAACTTCAGTATACGAGGGTGTCCCAGAGTCAGGTGAACCCCAAGAAAAGGATCATTTTGTGTCTGCTTCCAAATACGAGACCATTGTGACGTCAGAGGGTTGTAAATATAGATTTCGCAGAGCCGGAGTGGCTCCTGCGATTTGTTTTGATGGGGTGTTGATGGGCCCCGGGGTATGGGTTGTGAAGAGTCAACACCAACTGCAGAGGTGGATAAATTGCTGCTGTATGGGCCATTATCATGCCGTGCACGGCTGATTACATTCCTGGGATACAGTGACATTGGTGCCACAGTGACATAGGTATGTCTGTCTAATATTAGCACTTTGTGATTTCGAAGCATCTGATCATGAATACAGCTCACCCTTGACCCCCCCAACGCCACACAAATAGAGAAGGATTGTGCCTGTAGAAGGTATCAACTATTAAGCCGATGGTAAGGAGCTGTTTATTGCAAGCTTGCCGACTTTTGATAATTCGTGTACGCGTGTATGCCGTGAGTACCTTGCGGGGTCTTGGAGTTCAGGTTGAAATCAAACCCTTGGCAGGCAAAATTGCAAATTTCGCCAAGCATAGCGCAACATGCATTTGCTCATCATAGCTACTACTACAAAATAAAAATACAAATTACTCTGGACTTGCCCTTCTATATAATGTCACCCGAAAACCCGCCGGATTTCTCCATCAACAATACCTAGCTAGGTTGTACATTTAGAAAGGACTTGGTCGTGTTCCCCACCAAGTCAATAAGAGACCTGTCATGATGGATTAGAGATAGTGTCCTGGATGAACAGGATTTTGGAAGTACTCACTCAATCCAACCGTTTCCAACATTGCAGCAGTTGCCTTCACAATGAGGAAGTCGGCAGGTCTCTTCTCCTGGAACAATTCGGTAACAAGCTATGAACCATTAGCTGATCAATTCAGGCTGACTTCATGCGCGTGTTACATACCGATGGGACAGTAGTAGCTGCAAAGATCAACCCACCCACATAAGCAGCCCCCTTATATGTTAAGGTACCAGTGGCGTTCAATAAAGCAGCAACACCGTAAGTCTGGATGGCACTGCCTACTAGGCTAGATCCGTAGGCAGTAGCTGCGGAAGCTGCCTCCTTCGAGCGCAAGAATTCCTCTTTGGAATTGGATGCCTTGACCTTGTGGTAGGTCTCTCCAAACAATGGAGTCATGACGGCGAGCGAGGTTGCATGGGTGTAAAGGGTACCCAAGGCAATAGCGGAGGGCTTCACTGGTGGAAGATATTGAATGCTGGATGACAGGATACCTGAGTCAGAATAGTAATAAGGAGCATGAGGTGGGAATTCAAAGCCATGCATGGGGCGCAAAGAATGCTAATCGACGAGTACGAACCTAGCCATTGTGGTGTTGTGATTAATTGCAGTGATAATCTATTGCGGGAAACGAGTGGGAAGGGAGTGGTGAAGGTGGGTGAAAACTACCAGATTATATAAAATCTCTTTGCCAATGACCGCATACAGCTTTCCCCGTTTTCCAAACATCTGCCTCTGCTTGCAATCGTGAGAATGACGACAAACATTGACGTCATACCCGCGGAGCCGCAACACCAACAATTCAAAATATCACCAATTTTTCACAGAACCTTTCCACCTCTTGATAAAGCTCAAGCATTGGCAAGATTGGGTCGCTTTAAAAAATTATGCTAAAGGTCGAAATGACGTAGCGCTCAGATTTTACCTGTTGTGATCCAATCTAGTGTTCTTGCATAAGCTGCTCGTTGGCACACAAAACCAGTCGTCAGCTGCAGCACCATTATTTAACTTTCCATATCAACGGGAGGGGTGAGTTAGGCCTACCCTGAAATCTGGATCTGATCTGCTGAGATTCTCCCGCCGGAACAACCCACCAGAATCCTGACTGATTGTGGGAACGTTCGGACTCTGATATGCCAAGTTTAACTCTTTGCCATAACTGGTTAAACTCCTTGATTGTATATCTCGTGTACTCTGCGGAGTTCCCCGTAGCGTGTGGCTACTGTGGGTCCCTCCTGAGGATACCTGCTCTCTAAAGAACGGCGAACTGAGTGGTGTATTAGGGGGATTTTGTCTGGCGGAGCTTCTCGGGGGATTCCTCGTTACTGGCTTTGGAGGTAGGCTCAGCCTTTCTAAAGGACTGCTTGAGCGATTGCTTTGATACATACTCTTAGAGGTTCCAGCAGTCGATAATCTCAAGCTACCACTTACTCCTCGAGACATGAGACCATCCATAAATGAAGAAATCTGCTGAGGGGGCCGCGAATGGGCAAGCACCGGAGGCTGGAATGGAGCATTCACACTCTTAGAAAAGGAAGGTCTAGATGGTGTTGGAGGCACCTGATGACTTGCGGCAATGAGATGTGAGCGCTGGGAGCTCGAGCGAAAGCTGGTGCTGGGCGACAGTGGATAGTACCGCGCTGCTGAACCCATGTGCCTTGTATGGTTTGCCTGGGATTCAAGCTGTTGTGTACGGTGCGCATTGTCACCGACCTGCTCCCCTTCTCTATGGAAGTTGGGCAAAGAACCATCGATAGTCCTATTAAGCCCACACAAGTTTTGTTCCTGTTGATCAATCTGCAGCTGGTGTGTGTCCACCCCACGTCCGGGCTTCTGCATTGGTGTATAAGGGTTTGGTAGTTGCCTTGGAGAATTCCTTTGATACACCGGCATGTTTGGTGCGATGCTTTCATGGGCAGTGTTTCTTCCGTGTAGGATCTTCACCCTTGGTGGTGGCATTGCCTGTCGCGCGTTGATTTCCTCTCTAAATCTTCTCTCAAGTGCTGCTGAATCCTCCAGTGTATCAGCCTCCTGATGTGGCGATTTGCGTTTAGGGGGAATAGTAGCTTGAGGAGACGGCACGGGTGCTTGAGATGCCTGTTTTGGCTCGGAGAGGATATTTGAAGAACTTTGAATTCCCTGCCCCGGGTTTGCTTCGTATTTACGGAGTATAGAACGGAGTTTCTCTAGTTCTTCCTTTAGACTCTCATTCTCCCTTCCACAAAGTCATTATCTTTTTCACCACCCCATAGCTTGGCTCATGAGAGGAAATGATACTTCTTCAATGATCCAGCCATTGCCAGCTCATCCCTTACCCCTTTCAGCACTATTCTGTGCTTTTCTGTCCGCTCGCGGTAGTCTTGTGCTAAGTTTCGGAAATGTGTTGCTGCTCTTTGCAAATTATTATATTGAAACTAGGATGGAAAATGGGTATCATTTATATTGTTAATTCTCTGTTCCCCAAGTCTGGAAAACAAAACCCTACAGTCATGGCCCCACAAAAGTCATTGAGAAGCTCATTTGTAGGGCGAAAGTAGTCTTGCAGGTAAACTGGTGTCTTTACAGTAGAGATATGTCAATACCTTTACAGAAGACGGAGATATATGACATACCTCTCCAACCCCAAGCCGTGTGATTGAAACTTCTCTACTTTGACAGTATGGGCAGGTATGCTTGCTCCGTGCTGCCTTAGCTGGTGCTACAATAAATAGATTATCAGGAGGCACTTCAAAAGAGGCGAGCTGAGGCCGGATACGTACCACCCTCCGGAAAGATATGAGCGGCGCATGTTATATGCCCACAGCTTGTCAGCCAGAAAGGGTTCCCGTCGTCGTCCTCACCATCACTCACTCGTGCTGGAGGTGAGGAGAGTGGCTGGAAACAGACACAGCAATAAAGGAAGAGGTCATTGTCGCTTGACCATGACGGGTCCTGGGCTGGCAATGCAGCACTAGCTGCCTGGTGGGCTGGAGAAAGCTGCATCTAGAGGGATTAGGAGGATTGAAAGGTACTACTTCATATGAAGCAAGGTATGGAATATAGCCTCGAAATTTGGCGATGCCCTATATATGAGACAGGAAATTAGCACGCTAGAACTGATGATGGGATGGGGGCAGTGGTGTATTTGGTGTTGGATTATGTTTTTAATTGATCTGATTAAAGTATGATCATGACCATAATTATAACTTTGATCATAATACTGTTGACTACCCAAAGGGGCAACTGTACCGTGTAACGGATCCGGACGGGCATAACTATTCCACCTCGAGCTTTAAATGCAGAAAAGCCAGCCACCCGTTGGCCCTTCTTCCCTTGATAGTGCTCCTGCAAGCCGACCAGCTGCTGTTGCAAAAAACCGATCCATAAATATTGACAGTCCCGAAGATACTATACCTACTTACAAGGCTCCTTTTTTCTTTTTCCAAACCGTCCCACCACTAGCCTCCTTTTCCTTCAAAATATCACTAATAGCAGATCGTGTCATAGGGTCTACTATCTGGCTGAGGAAAGGCCAAACTTCTCATACATATGTCATTTCTGCATACCAGGGGTCTATACAAATCCTATATAGTCTCGGAACCGCTACCTTTTTGCGTGACGATACAAATCCTATGCTTTCCTCTTGTTTGACAACATTTGTACCACTGTTGGTATGGAGTAGGTAGGGAGGTCCGAGAGGGATTTTACGGAGTACCGCATCCACTGGCGAACAAAGGTCCATGTCGGTTTTCAAGACATAGACCGAGCTCACGTTAAAGCCACTTGTGTGTTTTTGACCTTGTATATATATCGAATTTCCTGCGTGAGCTCGGCCTACCGGTATGTCTTGAAAAGCGACATGGACGCCACCAGGAAATTCGATATACCAGGTCAAAAACAAGTGGCTTTAACGTGAGCTCGGTCTATGTCTGAAAACCGCATTATTGTCACTAGTTAGTGTGGTTACCACAGCAACCTTAGGTCTGCGTAGGAATACCAACCCATTCCTATTTGGAAAAAGCAGTCTTGGCGGATACGCTATTAACGGTATGCTATGCATAGGCTGTGCATATGCCGAATATGCCCGCACACTTGCGCATATGCCCGCTATGTACTCCGTAGGTATCCGTATTCCATCTAGGAAAACGGATTCAGTATCTGCCAAATTCCTATGGGGCTTGGCGAACCGCATCCCTGGCACAATATATACATAGGTATCAACAATCACCTGGGAATGGGTAGGGGTCTGTGTAGTTGAGGCCTCTCACCGTTCTGATCATAGATATTGCTGCGGGCAAGGCTGCCTGGTTCGGGCCAGAGGTGAGGCCGAAAGTGGTGCCGACTCTGTGGTACACAACCTTTAAAGATACGTATGCCTCCACCCAGCACTTTCCTGTCAATCGGGGTCAGCCTTTCTTGCTACTGGACTTAAATTCACAATCTCAAAAATGTCGATCCGATTCGGGAGGAGCGGAGGTAATTATAGTAGTTCTGAGGTTATGCAAACGGTAAGGCAACTACTTCATCCTTTCATTTCATGAATTCCCGTAGGATTACCAGTGGGATTACCAGTGGGCATGGGCCGTACTGACCTCTGATGGTTGTGGGGTAGGAGAATGATGACTGGCGAAAGATTGAAGATGTGGCCGAAAGGAGGAGGATTCAGAATCGCCTTGCGCAGAGAAACTATAGTAAGTGTTATTCAGCCTCTTGATGCTCTGGGAAACTTTCTCATTTTGAAAATCTCAAGTGCTAGGTTAAGTACGGGGCTGACTACAATATTTGTGTGATTAGGAAGAAAGCTACGTGCGAAGCTTGAAGAGCTTGAGAAGCAGACGCAACAGACTGACCTAGGTAGAGGTTCATCCGCTCTCTCAGCAGCACGGGCAGCTAGGTTCTCAACCAGTGAGCGTTCCGGCACGAGAACAGAGAGTTCTAGTCCTCTATCGCAGGGAAACGCAACAGGATTTTCGCCTGCTCCTTACGGACAGCAGATAGCGCTTTCAGAACTGGTCCCAGATAGTTCGGATCCCTTCAGCTTCGATATGTCCTTCGACAAAATTCATGAAGGAATAGACGACATGTTTGGACAATTTATAGTATCTACACCGATAAATAGAGAAAGTCCAAGGATAAGCGAGGCTGGAGATAACATATCATTCACTCGGCCGACCTACCAAAGTGACCTCACCCCCCAGGCTTCCTCAACTCCAAGTTGTTTCACTCCGGCACCCTTTGGCATGCCTGAGAAAACAAACTATCGGCCAGCAGGCGATCTAATACCTCCATTATTCTCACCCCCTCCAGAGGGCAGGCCCATGCGGAGCCAGCCAGTGGCCCTCATTGGAAACAGCACGAACTTCCTGGGACTCCTGCAAGATAGCCCTGGACCGGCTGCCCTTACACCCAACTCAATAAATACGCCCGACTCAGACAGCCCCAACGAGTCTTCACAAGAGTCAGAGGCTTCGACTGGGGGGGCAGGAACATCACGGGAAGAGCTCCTCGTTGCCATGTCCAACGTAACATTTCCCACGGGCTTCCATGAATTTGTAGATTCTATGCCTGGGCGGAGGCAAAGGACAATCATACAAACTCCCATGAGCCCCCATCAAACACCTCCGGTCCCCAGTGATCATAGATTTATAACGCTGCAGTTTAATTCAATGTTTAATGCTTCGATACTTAATAGCATCGTATTATCATTTGATTCACTGAGCATGATAAACGATGACACAATCTCCCCTTTCAACAACCAGATTGCGGTTTCTCCGAACATCCCCAAGGATCTCGAGCCAACAAAAATGCAAAAAACCGTTCCCCACCATCCTTACATCGATATTATCCCATTTCCTGGATTTAGGGACAAGATGCTCCGGGTCTTGGATATCATAGATGAAGATGACGTGTGTGGTATGATGCTTACGGATTGGGGCGTATGGGGAAGCCAGCCGTGGGATAAGACGAGTTGGGAGGTTGGTGAAAAGTTTGCAGAGAAATACTGGTTTTTGATGGATGAGGAAATGAAGAGAACGTCGGATTTCTGGCGGGGGCAAAGGGGGTTAAAACCGCTAAAGGCCCTGCACAAGCGAGGTGTACAGCGAGGGAGGGTAGTGGGTGAAGTATGATGGAATGCTCCTAATGTAATTGCTGGGGTTTGGTGCAATGGAGTTCTATATTAGGTATTGGGAGCTGGAGATGTACCTATCACTCAGCTCAATGCTTTTTACTGGATTTTTAGATGGTAATTGATATTCATAAGAAGGTGCAACATGGGGTCACAAAGAAGCGCTCAAGCAGCGCCCGAATGTAGTGTAGAGCGGTCAGCAAATCAAAGTAGTCTCAAAGCAATTGACGATATTTAACGAGAGGGACAAGAAGCAAACGCCTGGAAATCGTTACTACAAAACCAATGTGATCGAAAAGTAACCCAGCCCCAACCAACGCAGATCCGATTTCTCAAAAACTCGTGTAGAAATTACCACTTCATCGTCCTCCTCCTCTTCCACCTAGAATTATATTCCTCCTCAATCTTAACCCCTAGCCCCTCCCCTTCCCCACCCTCCTCACCAGCATCTCCCACCGCATCAATACCCCTCTTCATTTGGACCTCCTGCTGCTTCACTAACCTCGCCCTCCTTTCCCGCTCCAAGACACCAATATCTGGGTCAAGCTCCAAGTCGGTCGGGTCGATAATCCCACGAGGAGCATCAGTATCATCATCGATGTACATCTCAGGAGGGATAGAGTTATCTTGCTCCTTCTCCTCATCACTATCAAATTTATAGCTTTGAATCAAAGACCTCCTCCTCTTAGATGATGCTCTAACAGGTTTGGAAGCAGAAGCTGCAGACTGTAGTTTTGCCGTGGCGGATGCTCTCCGCCCAGCTGTCATAGGTCTCACCTTTTCCCGCTTAGGATAGGCGACTGTATTATCATCTCTGGGAGGGATAGATTTTCTCTGTGCATGTGGCACGTGAGGTCTACTCCCTCTGGAAGCATCGCCACCACCTCCCGCTTTACAATGGGGCTTCTGCGTGGGTGTAGTGGTAGTGATAGCTGAGGTGAGTAGGTTCACGCTGGATCGAGCAGAGGGGTTCGTTGCCCTGGCAGAGGCCTTAGCTGTGTGCTTATTAGGGTGGCCCCGCGGTTTAACTTTGGTAGGGGAAGGTGGTGGTGCCAGAGATGTAGGCGGTGGAGTGCTCATGTCGATATCTAGGCCTGGAATGTCCACCGAGAAGCCAGAATCCATTGAAGAAGCAGTGAATTCTACATCACCAAAGGTCTCATAGACTTCCCGAGCTAGCAACTCCTTAACACCGACAACCACCGCAAATCTCATCCCATCAGGTAATAGTTCCTCCACCCGAGCTTGCTCCTCTTCCTCTTCCTCCTCCTCCTCCTCCTCCTCCTCCTCCTCCTCCTCCTCCTCCTCCGCCTCCTCTCCCCAAGCCTCCAGAGGATCCTGACCAGTAGCTACCTTCAATGCAAGTAATTTGGACTCGCGATATGCCCTTGCTATTTCCTCTTTCCGCTTGCTTTCTTTCCCTAGTTTCCGCTGACGGGCTCCTTCCTTCGCCTGCTGATCTACTAGTTTCCGAGCAAGCTCTGCTTCCTCTTTTGCACATTTTCTTACTTCCTCAGCTTCTTGTGCCTGTTGTCTCTCTAGTTCGGCTCTCCTTTCCTCCTCAAGCTTCCTGTTCCTTTCCTCCTCCGCAAGCCTTCGGAATTCAGACTC
>Ga0307514_10004866_pt1 | contig 12215 bp, 7 predicted proteins | sample 16_EM_MG_FD_203088 | JGI IMG/M metagenome (GOLD analysis project Ga0307514, IMG submission 203088) | Populus trichocarpa ectomycorrhiza microbial communities from riparian zone in the Pacific Northwest, United States - 16_EM | ecosystem: Host-associated > Plants > Roots > Unclassified | place...
GTTCGGTGCCCAGACAAGCACCCATCGAACGGTGGCCTCGCCTCTGCGCTGGATGGTGCGGAGATACGGTCTGGTACCCACCTCTCAGGGCGTGAAGCGGCTCGCCGAGGCCGTCGGCCCACAGCTCTCCTCGTACGCCGATGTCCTGCCCGTTGCCGACATCAGCACCGAGAAGGCACGCAAGTTCCACCTACCCCTGACCGTGGACACCGTTCCCGACAGACAGTGGGAGAAGCTCTTGGAGCAGCTCCTGCGCAGCGAGGACGACGCCTTCGTCGGAAACACCTACGTCCTACTGACCCGCCTGGACGTACCGTTCCCCGAGGACTCACTGACACGCTGCCGGATCGGCAACGAGTGGAGCACCCGGGAGGACGGCGAGATCGCTGTCGCCGCGACGCCCGACGAATACCGGGTGCTCCGCGCCGAGCAGTTGCCCGCGCTGCTCACCGCAAGAGCGGCGGACGCGGAACTCCTCATCGACAAGTGGGGGATGCTCCGCTACACGGACGTCATCACCAAGGAGATCCGGTTCGTGCCGGGAGGCGAGCCGATTCCTCTGCGCGACGCGTTCCCCGCTCTCCGCCAACGCCTCGGCAACAGGATCAACAACTACGACCTGCTGCACTGCTCGGAGTTGGAACAAGTCACCCGCACGCCCAACGGCATCAAGCCCACACCTCTGAAGAGCGCGCTGCAAGGCACCACTGTGCTTGTCCTCAACCCGAAGTCACCTCTGGAGGCGTTGATCGCCGCCGACCGTGAACTCCGATGGAACCTGGGTGAGTCCGGTTGCCGAGCTGTCCTCAAGGCGCAGGAGGAGCAGGAGCAGGACCAGCGGCTCCAGGCGTCCCTCAAGGCAGTACGGGATGCCCCCACGGTGGTTGAGAAGCTGGCCCTCCTGCTGGGTGCCGAAACTCTGCGCGACCGGCTCCCCGCGGGCCTTCTTGCCAGCGAACAGGCAGAACTGGGCGGTGAGGACCCGGCCCCCGAGCGCATCGCGCAGATGGCATACAACGCGCACGGCGACGGTGTGCTCCAAGTCCACGTGAAGGATCTGCAGGCCGTCTATCCGACGCATGCCCCGTCATCCTTCACTGGCATGACCCCGGCGGTGAAGTTCGTCTCCGACCTCGGCTTTCCCGACTCCTTCGCCGGTCACCGCGCGCCGTCTCTGGACCCACGCATCGACGTGGACGGGCCGACCGAGTTCCCGCGCCTGCACGACTACCAGGACCGTTTGGCCGCCAATGTCTTCGCCATGTTGGACCGGGTCCAGCCCCAGCGCGGGATGCTGTCGTTGCCCACAGGCGCGGGCAAGACGCGGGTGGCCTCAGAAGCCGTCATCCGTTGGATCAAGCAGGACGGGGACATCGGCGGTCCCGTTCTCTGGATCGCGCAGACCGAGGAACTGTGCGAACAGGCCGTCCAGAGCTGGAAGTTCGTGTGGTCCAAGGTCGGCGCGGAGAACCCACTGGCGATCAGCCGACTCTGGTCGTCGAACGAGGCCGGACCAGTGACCGGTCGTCCCCATCTCGTGGTCGCCACCGACGCCAAACTGCGCGTCTGCCTCGACACCGACAGCTACGCCTGGCTGCGTGAGGCCGCACTGGTGATCGTGGACGAGGCCCACGTCGCCATCTCGCCTCAGTACACGGAGATTCTCTCCAGTATGGGCATCACCGCCTCACGCATCGACCGCCATCTGCTCGGGCTCACCGCCACGCCGTTCCGCAACACCAACAAGGAGGAGACCCAACGTCTGATCAGGCGGTTCGGCGGCAAGAGGCTCGACGACGACATTTTCGAGTCCGACGACGCGTACGCAGAGCTTCAGGAACTCGGTATGTTGGCCCGCGTCGAGCACCGTGAACTGACCGGCGGAACCATCGAGTTGACCGAGGACGAGGTCGTACGCGCCAACCAGTTGAGCGTGCTGTCGAAGGCCGCCGAGCAACGCCTCGCCGAGGACCACGACCGGAACCGGCGCATCATCCATGAGATCGCCGAAAACATGGACTCCGACTGGCCGGTCCTGGTCTTCGCCACGTCTGTCGCACACGCCAAGTTCCTCGCCGCCAAGCTCAACGACCGTGGAATCCGCGCGGCATCGGTCGATTCGGCGACCAGTACGGCAGACCGCACCAAGCGCGTGACGGACTTCCGGCAGGGTCGGCTCCGCGTCCTGACCAACTACGGCGTGCTCACGCAGGGCTTCGACGCCCCGGCGACCCGAGCCGTGGTGGTGGCCCGGCCGACGTACAGCCCGAACGTCTACCAGCAGATGATCGGCCGTGGCCTGCGCGGCCCCCGCAACGGCGGCAAGGACACGTGCCTGATCCTCAACATCCGCGACAACATCAGCAACTACGGCAAGGCACTTGCCTTCACGCAGTTCGAGCACTTGTGGAGCGTCAAGTGATCAGCGCGTACGCCGACAGCCCGGCGCTCACCCCGGAACAGGAGGCTGTCATCGACCAGCCCTGGGGCGCGCGGGTCCTGGTGACCGCGGGGGCCGGGGCGGGCAAGACTCACACCCTGGTTCGTCGACTCGATGCGTTGATGAGCCGGGAGGACGACGCCCTGGAGGCGCACGAGATCCTCGTCCTGAGCTTCTCCCGTGCTGCCGTGCGGGAACTCAAGGACCGGATCCGGAGGCATGCCGGACAGGCTCGAAGGGTTCGGGCACAGACCTTCGACTCCTGGGCGTACGGCCTGTTGGCCGGCGCGTATCCCGACGAGGAGTGGGGTCGATACACGTTCGACGAACGCATCCGCAAAGCGACGGAAGCCATCGTCAAGGGCACTGTCGAATCCAGTGAGGGCGGCGCACCGGCTCATGTCGTGATCGACGAGGTGCAGGACCTCGTGGGCGACCGACGCGACATGGTCGAGACGCTGTTGGACCACTTCCAGGACTCCTGCGGATTCACCCTGGTCGGTGACGCCGCCCAGGCGATCTACGGGTTTCAGGTGTCCGACCCGGATGCGCGTGCCGCCGAGACCAATGAGTTCTTCAAGTGGCTGCGCCTCTCGTACTTCGACGACTTGGTCGAACTCCATCTGTCGAGGAACTTTCGGGCCTCCACTGAGGAGGCCGAAGTCGCCCTGCCCGTCGGCGTCTCCCTGCAAAACCTCCCCGCTGGGGCGACCGAGGGAGAGACCGCCGGCGAGGCGCTCTACCAGGATCTTCGGTCCCGTCTGCTGACCACGCCGTCCTTCGGCGACCTCGCCGCCTCCTTCACCGTCGAATCGCTCCGGGACCTTTCCGACACCTGTGCCGTCCTGTGCCGGGACAACCGCCAAGCACTCTTGCTCTCCCAGACATTGTTCGAGCAGGAGGTACCCCACCGGTTGCAGCGCCCGTCGAGCGACCGGCCGGTGCCGGCCTGGGTCGCCGGAGTACTGCGCCGCACCGGGACGGCGACGCTGAGCGAGGAGCGCTTTGGCGAACTCGTCGCCGAGGTCGGCGTGCCCACCGGCACCGACGTCGACTTCCTGTGGCGCTCGCTGCGTGGCGTCGCACGCGACCGTCGCGGCCTGGTCGATCTCGGCAAAGTGCACAGAATGATCGCCGAAGGAAGATTCCCGGACGAGCTCTGCGCCGGGGAGCCGACCCGCCTCATCGTGTCCACCGTTCACCGCGCCAAGGGCCTGGAGTTCGACCGGGTTCTCGTCGTCGAGCCCCCCACGATGGCGGAGTTGCGAAAGCAGCACACCCACGTCGATCCCGCCGCAGAGGCGCGTGCTCTCTACGTGGCGATGACCCGCCCTCGATACGACCTGTATCGACTCGCCGCCCCCGATACCTCGCGCCTGCGCCGCCACCGCGCGATTGATCGTTGGTACATGGGGGGTTGGAAGCCCTACGAGCGGTACGGCATCGAGGTGTCGGGGCGGGACGTCTGCACGGAGCAGGCTCCAGGTACCGACGGTTTCCAGGACGACCCCGTTGCCCTGCAGGCCTATCTGTCGGATGTGGTCCGCCCCGGAGACTCCGTGGTCCTTCGCCGCGAGCACGATCTGCCGCTTGGGCCAGAACAGAGCCCCCCATATCTCGTCCTTCATGACGGACGTCCCGTCGCGGTCGTGTCGGAGCTGTTCTGTCGTGACCTGTACGCCTCTCTCAAGGTCGACAGGACGTGGGAGATCCGGTGGCCGGACGAGATCCACGGACTGCGGGTCGAGGCTCTCGAAAGCGTCGCGGGCAGCGCCGCGTCCGCGATCCGCGCCGGCCTCGGTGCCCATGGAGTGTGGCTCGTGCCGCGGCTGGTCGGGCTGGGACGCTACAGGTCGAGTGGAAGTACTCAGGAGGAAGAAGGTCGATGACGAACACCGAGGAACGACACTCGGCGCACTACGCGGCCCGGAAGAGTCTCGTCGACCAACTCCGCAGGGACCTGCTCGGGCCCGGCGCCGAGGACGAGATCCTCACACAGGACCCGCCGATCACGACGTATCCGATCGGTGTGTTGTTCCCCCGCGCGGCCGACGACGCCGCCGCGGACGAGCAGGCCGCGGACCTCGCGGAGGAAGACGGACTCGACGATGCCCCGGTGACGACGTACAAGGACGGTGAGGACACCGGGTACGAGCTGGGGGTGTCTCTGGCCAACGATCGAAGGCCCTCTTCCATGGGGCTCACCTTCGCCGTCGACCCGTCCGTCTCCCCCACGGTGGTCGTCCGGGCCGAGGCTGCGATGTACGACCCGATAGATGTCCAGGGCCGCGTCGTCTCGGCGAAGCGGGCGCAGGCACGGAGTACCTCCGATCAGGCGGAGCACTGGCGACGCCGCCGTTTGTCGCTGCCCCCTGCAAACATCGACGTGACCACGCCCGGCATGCAGAAGCCCGAGCCGTTGGCCGACGGGGTGCTGCTGCGTGCCCTCGTACGCAAGCCGTCCGAAGCATCCGGAACTGTCACCGTCACGGTCACGCTCGTCAACGACAAACGTGTCAGCGAGCGTGAACTGCAGGACGCGTTCAGTCTTTTTCAGCCCCGCCTGACTGTGACCGCTCCGGCCGGGGAGGAAGTATTCGTCGAGCGCCCGGCGCCCTTGAGCGCAGTGGACGCCGAACAGGACGCCGGCAGACTTCTCCACCGCCATGCCCCGACGTTCGCTGTGGGGCACGGATGCGCCGCTCACTGGAATTGGACTCCTCCTGCGGTCGGGGCACCGAACATCGCACGCGCCGTCGTTTCCATGGTGCGCACGGAGCTTGTCCCCACTCACGAGGTTCTGCTCACGGACTCCAACCCGGAGATCAACAGCGAGGCCCTCGTCATGCACGACCTGGCGACTCTGTCCGACGCCCACGTCCTCGGCGCTCTTGAGGAACTGGCCACCGGGTACGCGCGCTGGATCGACTCCAAGCGCGTCGAGGAAGGGCAACTGGCCGGAACCACCTTCGAGAAGGCCGCACGTGAACAACTTCAAGCGTGCGACACAGCTCTCGGACGTATCCGGCAGGGGATCCAGATCTTGCGGAACGACTCCGACGCCATGCACGCCTTCAAGCTCGCCAACGAAGCCATGGCACAACAGCGGTCCCGCAGTGCCTGGGTGAAGGACGGTCGCGAAGGCGCACCGAACCCGACATCCGGTCGTTGGCGCCCGTTCCAGATCTCCTTCATGCTGCTGTGTCTCGAAGGGATCGTGGACCCCGACCACACGGATCGGAAACTCGCCGATCTCCTTTGGTTCCCGACCGGCGGCGGCAAGACCGAGGCGTATCTCGGCCTGATCGCCTTCACCACTTTCCTCCGCCGCATCCGTCGGAACGAAAACGGCGCCGGTGTAACCGTCCTGATGCGCTATACGCTCAGGTTGCTCACACTGCAACAGTTCGAGCGAGCCGCGATCCTGATCTGCGCCATGGAGCGCATGCGCCTGGCGGACGAGGCTCTGCTCGGATCCGAACCGATCTCCATCGGTATGTGGGTCGGTCAGTCCGCGACACCCAACAAGCTCACAGTGGCCGAGGACAGCCTCGCTGATCTTCGCAAGGGGAAGACTCTTCAAGAGAAGAACCCTGTGCAGTTGCACGCTTGTCCATGGTGCGGCACCCGTCTCGACGCCCACCAGTACGAGGTGGATCTTCATGCGAAGCGCATGCACGTCCGCTGCCCGGACCCGACGTGTGACTTCACCGGCGGGCTTCCCGTGCACCTGGTGGACGAGGCCGTGTACGACGCCCATCCCACTCTGGTGATCGCCACGGTCGACAAGTTCGCGTCCATGCCGTGGCGCGAGCAGACGGCCGCTCTCTTCAACCGCGACCGCGCCGACGACACGCCTCCCCCCGAACTGATCGTCCAGGACGAACTGCACCTCATCTCGGGCCCGCTCGGCACCCTCACTGGCCTGTACGAAACCGCGGTCGACGCGCTCGCCGACCGGCCCAAGGTCATCGCTTCCACCGCGACCATCCGTCGCGCCACCGAACAGGGCCGGGCTCTGTTCGACCGCGAAGTCCGTCAGTTCCCGCCCGCCGGACTGGACGCTCGCGACTCCTGGTTCGCGGTCGAGACTCCACGGGAGAAGAAGGCCAGTCGCCAGTACGTGGGGCTGCTCACCCCGAGCATGAGTCAGTCGACACTGCTGATCCGCACATACGCAGCACTGCTGCACCAGGCGCTGCGTGTGAACGCGCCCAAGGTCCGTGATGCGTACTGGACCCTCGTCGGTTACTTCAACAGCCTGCGTCTGCTCGCCGCCGCCGAACTCCAGGTACACGACGATGTCGAGGCGTACTTGGAGTATCTCGCGGAACGCGACGGGGTCCCCAAGCGGGAGATCAAGGAACTCACCGAGCTGACCAGCCGCGCCAATTCCAGCGAGATCCCGAGCCGGCTCAAGCAGATCGAACGTGGGCTGCCCCATGATGAGACGGTCGACGTCCTCCTGGCCACCAACATGATTTCAGTCGGGGTGGACGTGGACCGGTTGGGTCTCATGGCCGTGATGGGACAACCGCAAACAACGGCCGAGTACATCCAGGCAACCAGCCGAGTGGGACGAAGCCATCCCGGTCTTGTCGCCGTCATGCTCAACTCGACCCGTTCCAGGGACCGTTCACACTACGAGAACTTCCAGCACTTCCACTCCGCGCTGTACCGCGAGGTCGAGTCGACCTCCGTCACCCCGTTCTCCGCACGCGCCCGTGATCGTGGACTGCACGCCGTGGTCGTCGCACTCGCCCGCATCCTGATCCCCGTGGCACGCCCGAACGACGGGGCCGGACGCATCGACGAGTTCCGGGAGGAACTGCACCAGGTGATCCGTCCGATCCTCCTCAGCCGGGTCGAGGGCACTCGCACAGAGCCGGGCGAGGACAGTGAGGAGTACGACGCGACGGCCGCCGCCTTCGACGAGTTCGTCGACTGGTGGACGGACGAGGCCGCGGCACACGGCGGGCTCTACTACGAGCCCGTACGAGGCAAGAACAAGAAGGCGCCTTCGCTGCTCTGCGCGTTCGACGACGAGGCCAACGACGAGGCCTGGCAAACCCTTTGGAGTCTGCGTGATGTCGACGCCGAGTCCGCCCTGTTCCTGGAGGCATCCCGATGACCCCGCCCCCCACTCGCCGTCGGCGAGGCTCCGGCGTGCCCGAACGCAGCTATCCGCGCAAGGGCTCCGTCCGTCGTGCGCAGATGATCACTACGTACGGTGTCGGCTCGATGATCGCGGTCGACAGTGAGTCGTTCATCGTCGCCGGCACAGATTCCTGGAACATCGCCGAGGCCCCCCGCATCCACGAGCACCGACTCGCTCGCGTCCTGGGTGTGAAGACCTTCCGTCTTCCGCCCGCCTCCGACGACACGAGCAAGGACGGCGTGCACGTCCGCAGGTTTCCCCTGTGGCACTCCTGCCCGAACTGCAATTCCCTCCAGCATGTCCGCGGCTTCAACTCCCCTCCGGGGAAGAACGAGTGCGGTGACTGCCAAGAAGACCTGGTGCCCTCTCGCTTCGTGATCGCCTGTCCTCATGGGCACCTTGACGACTTCCCCTACTGGAAGTGGGCGCACCGCGACAACAGGCAAGAGGGCGAGTCCGGACTGTGCGGCGGCGAAATGCGGCTGCGCACGACGGGCCGCACCGCGTCCCTGCGTTCCGTGCTGATCTCCTGCACCTGCGGGATCCCGGAAGTCTCAATGGAAGGGGCCTTCAGGAGTGCGGCACTGGCGAACCTGCACGTCCGCTGCTCGGGAAGACGGCCCTGGTTGAAGGACGCCCCGGTGGAGTCCTGCACCGAAGCCCCACGAACCCTGCAGCGAGGCTCCTCGATGGCGTGGCAGCCCATCGTGAAGTCCGCCCTTTCCATTCCGCCGTGGAGCGACGGACTTGCCGCCCGCCTCACCGATCACTGGGCCGACCTGCGCACCCTCGACCGAGCCGGTCTCGAGATATACCTCAAGGCGCTCACGCTGAGAGGAGGGGAGGAGATCTCGGTGGAAGCAGTCCTCGCCCTGCTGGAGGCCGAGCAGCACGAGGAGTCGGAGCTCGCCGAGGAAGCCGACCACAACAGCAGGTATGTCGCCCTGCGCAAGCAGGAGTACGAGCGGTTGCGGGCGGGAAACGCCGAGCGCAACAGCGCACGGGAGGAACAGTTCATCTGTGAGCCCCCGACATCGTCGTCCGCCTCTCTCGCGACGTTCGGTCTGACAACCCCCATGTTGGTGAAACGACTTCGCGAGGTCCGAGCCCTCAAGTCCTTCTCGCGCATTCACACGCCGGACTCCAACGTCGAAGTCCACGAGGCGCCGATCTCCTTGCTGGAACAGGACTGGTTGCCCGCCATGGAGGTGCAGGGAGAAGGTGTGTTCCTGCGGCTGGACACGGAGCGTCTCGACAAATGGGCCGCCGCTGTAGCCGTTGCCGCGAGAGTGGAGCGCGTCCGGACCAACCACAACCGCCTGCTCCGCGAGCGAGCTTCCGACCCGCAGTCCGTGCCGGAGTCGCCGGCGACTCCCCGCATGGTGCTGCTGCACACGTTGGCGCACATATTGGTCAACGAATGGAGTCTGGAAGCCGGTTACCCGGCCGCGTCGCTGCGCGAGCGCCTGTACGCCGACGACACCATGGCTGGAATCCTGATCTATACGGCAACCAGCGACTCTGCGGGAAGCCTCGGCGGACTCGTCGCCCAAGGTGAACCCCGCCACCTGGCCAGAGCTCTGCGATCGGCGCTCCATCGTGCCGAGTGGTGCAGCGCCGATCCCTTGTGCATCGAGTCCGAATCCAGTGGGACCGGCAGTATCAATCTCGCGGCCTGTCACGCCTGCGTGTTGCTCCCAGAGACAAGCTGCGAACTGAACAACGGTCTCCTGGACCGGGCCCTTCTGGTGGGAACACCTGAGGATCCCTCTTTGGGCTTCTTCCCAAGCTCTCTCGCCCCCTGATCCGTCAATCACGTTTCTACACCCGAAGCCTCTGCCTCGTAGTGGATCTGGGCCCGATCCAGCACCTCGTCCGGATCACAGCCATGGGCTCGCAGCCAGTGGAGGAGATCCGCGATCACATCGATCGCGGTCTCCTCGGCAACGGCCACGCTCAGTGTGCTCCGAGTTGCTGTACCCGGAAGGTGCGCCGCCCCATAGAGCCCGAGTAGGGACTCGGCTCTCGTCACGCGGACCCCGCCACAGTGGCCGTTCGCGGAGGACAATCCCGTCGCCAGCTCGCACCAAGTCACCTTCCGGTCGGCCAGAAGTTGGACACCCCAGTTGTCTGCGACGGCACCGACAAGAGCTATGCCCCGCCCTCCCTCGGAGTCGGAGCCCGCGTCGAGGAGCGTGGGGAGCGCGCGCGTATCGGGGTCATGGACTTCGATACGCAGGTAGGTACCGCGTACAGAGACAGAGAGCGTGACCGGAGTGCCGAGGCCGACATGCGTGATGACGTTGGACACGAGCTCGCTGACGCAGAGTTGGGCCTCGTCGGTGACGTCGTGCAGGCCCCAGACCCCCAGGTGCAGCCGCATGATGCGGCGCAGGGCTGCCACCTCCTCGGGTTCGGCCGTGAAGGCCAAGTCCCATGGCTTCCGGGACATGCACGCTTCCTGAATCACCGGGTCCCCTCTCGTCGCTCGCCGTCGCCGCCCGACTCCAGATGCTCTGCGGAGTGTCACGAACACCCACAGTGAGTGGCGTTGCTTGCCAGGATGGCGTCCGCACATCCCGTCGTGCAATGTGCACGACGGGATTCCCACTTCCGAGTGATTGGCAAGCCTGTCCCTTGGCACGAGACTGAACGCCGGTTACCGAGAAGGGTGTTGGGAATGGCAGGTTCACCGACGGCTCGCCGTCGTCGTCTCTCGATCGAGCTGAAGAAGCTGCGCGAGGCGAACGCCCTCACCTGCGCCCAAGTCGGTGCGGCACTGGACTGGAGCGGCTCCAAGGTCAATCGGATGGAGACGGGAAGCGGCAGGGTCCAGCCGTCCGACATCGATGCGCTGTGCCGCTTCTACGAGACCGGCGACGAACTGCGCGAGTTCCTGAAGTCGCTTGCGAAGCAGGCCAAGACGCGCGGCTGGTGGCAGGAGCACGGTTCCGGGGTGCCCCAGTGGTTCTCCATCTACATCGGCCTGGAGCAGGAGGCCTCCACGTTCCGCCAGTATCAGTGCGAGCTGCTCCCGGGGCTCATGCAGACCCCGGCGTACGCCGGCCAACTCCACAAGACTGGAGCGCATCTGCCCGCCCAGGACATCGATCGGGCGGTGCGCGTACGTATGGAGCGCCAAGCCATGCTGACGCGGCCCGAGGCCCCGGATGCCTGGTTCGTCGTGAACGAAGGCTCCCTCCGCAATGTCATCGGGGAGCGGGCGTTGATGAGAGAGCAGCTCGAACGCGTCCTGGAGTCGGCGGAGTTGCCGAGCGTCACGCTGCAGATCCTCCCGTTCGACTCAGGCACCTACCCGGCCACGGGCTCGTTCACCATGCTCGGCTTCCCCGACCAGGAGGACCCGGACATCGTGTACCGGGACGGCATCACCGATGCCGTCTACCTGGAAGGGGAGCATCATGTGCGTGAGTACACCAGGGCCTTCGACGGCTTGAGAGCCGCCGCCCTGAGCCCTCAGCGCTCCGCCCAGCTGATCAAGTCCGTTCTTAAGGAATATGCAAGATGAGCATTGCGCGATCTGCTCCCGAGGCGCCCTCGTCCTGGTTGAAGTCCTCCTACAGCAACGGCGCGGGCGGTGAGTGTGTCGAGTGCGCCGACGCCGTCGGCGGGACCCACGTGCGCGACTCCAAGAAACCTGGTGGCCCCGTACTCACCATTCGCATTCAGGCTTGGCGGGCCTTCATACGCGCTTTGGATGGCGATGCTCTCGCGGCGGGCTGAGTTGCCGAGTTGAGGGTTGGAGCCGCCGCTCTGCAGGGTCAGCGCGTTGGAGTGTCAGCGTGGTGGTGCGGGGGTTTGCGGGTCAGGAGCTGGATCCCCTCTGACTCGTGGCCGTTCATGGTGGGGACGGTGATGTGTCGGGTGGCGATGGGGTCCAGTCCTGCGAGCAAGGTGGTGAACCAGTCGCTTGGGTGGTGGCGGCAGACTGCGCCGTCGGTGGTCTTGAATACCCCGTAGGTGCCGAAGCGTTCGGCGGATGTGGCGTAGCGGTCCTGGTTGCGCTGGTCGTTCTGTAGGAGCAGGTCGCTGACGTAGAGCAGGCCGTTTGGCTTGAGGACTCGGGTCAGCTCCTCGATCAGGCTTCGTTGCGCCTGGTCTTCAGGAATGCAGGTCAGTACTGCGAAGAGCACGATCATGTCGACGCTCGCGGTGGCCATGGGGAGTGCCGGTGGTGTGTCCAGCGTTGTGAACTGCATTGCGGGGTGTAGTTGGCGGGCCTGGGCGATCATTTGCGGTGAAGTGTCGGCACCGGCGAGGTTGTTGAAGCCCTGCTGTGCGAGGTCGTTCATGATTCGGCCGTATCCGCAGCCGTAGTCGAGGAGCATGGCGCTTCGGCTGACGTCTTCCAGCCATGGCAGGTGTAAGGGGTGCGCGAACTGTTTCGTGCCCGCTTCTGCAGCCGCGTTCCAGTAGGCGGTCTGGCTGCCGAGTTCCTTGAGTTCGGACATGGCGAGGGGCTCCGATTGGTGTCGTGTTGGAGTGGCATCCGGGGAGCGTTTTGGTGGACCTGACTTCGAAGGTGCCGTCGGGCCGCCCGCTTCTTTTTCAGTGTCGTGATTCCGTGGGCCGTGTAAAGGGCGGCCTTCGGCCGTC
>Ga0307514_10004867_pt1 | contig 12215 bp, 12 predicted proteins | sample 16_EM_MG_FD_203088 | JGI IMG/M metagenome (GOLD analysis project Ga0307514, IMG submission 203088) | Populus trichocarpa ectomycorrhiza microbial communities from riparian zone in the Pacific Northwest, United States - 16_EM | ecosystem: Host-associated > Plants > Roots > Unclassified | place...
TCCTTTTGTGTCTTGGTATTGTCCAATCCAACTATATTTGTCTTGAAGGTATGAGTATGTTTTCAGAAAGCCTCCATGACCAGTTTGGTCATGTGCTTCATGGAGCAGGGCCTCAATGGCTGACATACGTTTCAAGTTGAAATTCCTTGGCATGATTAATCTCCATCCTCCTATTGTCTATTATTTCCTTCCTTTGTAGATGTATAGAAAACCTTCCTTCTCTTGTATTCCTTGTATCTTTTTTTCTTCCATTGTTTCTTTCCATATTCGTTGATAGTTTCCATCTTTTTCCATACATTTTTTATATTCTTCTTCCAACTTTTTGTCTTTTACCCATCTGGCAATCTCCAGATCTGGCCATGTTTCCAACTCTTGTCCCAATCCTTCTTTATTTCTTATATATTCCATTTCTGGAATATCCTTTTTTATCCTCTACAAGTCATTTTCTCTTTTCTTACATCTCTTGAATTTATAGTGTCCTTTGCAATATGGACATTTTGCTGTGGCTTGTTGTAGGTCATTTGTTGAGGTGCATGTTCTTCTGTTGTGTCCTTGTTGTTGGCATTTGGAGCATGTGATTTTTGTCTTAATATTTTTGTTAGATGGCTTTTCTTTTTAGAGTAGCATTTTGTTACTTACTTTAGAGGTTGGTTGCATGTTCTTTGGACATTGGTGAATATTATGTCCAGTTTCTTTGCAGTTCCAACAGTATTCTCTCATGCTCCAGTCTGAGGGTCCAGCAAGGATAGGAGATGTAGGAGGAGGAGTAGGAGGAGGCATATATGTTTTGAGGTGCTTGGGCACCTCATCTGCATATTTCCTAGGATCTTTTCCCCTGATCCTAAGAGTGCCATTGAGAGTGGGGGTCTACTCATTTTCTGGTGGAGAAGGGCTTCTCCCAATGGTACTGGCCATATCTGGACTATTGCTTACTCTCTCCCATTCTTCCATCTCTTCTAGCTCTTGGGGTTGGACTTCCCCCATTTGCCATTCTTCTTCTTGTGGGTCTTGTTCCCACTCAGAGTATTCCTCTAGTTCAAAGTTGCTAGCTCTTGTGTTAATTCTTACTTGAAACTTTTGAGTGTTTTTGTTTACTGACCTTTGAGCAACCTCTTGTTGAGCTTGTGCTCTGGTGGTGGTGGCTCCTGTCTAGACCAGGTCCAGGTCATCTGGTTGGTTTACAGTAGAAGCCCATGTATTCACAGTTTGTCTGTGAGGGGTGGATGGAAGAACCAGTGATATAGTCCCTGATGAGCTGGCTTCTGTGGGGTGGCATGTTGTAGGAGTTATAGATGTTGGGTGTTTGGCAGGTAAAGTGGTTTGTGGTGATGGAGAGTGAAAGAGGGTTGATTTGGTCTTCTAGTAGGTGGGCCCTGGTGTCTTTTATCTCTCTATCCTGACCACTCCTGCTGAGTGCATCAGCTATCATATTTTCTTTTCCTTCTATGTATTCTATGATGAAATCAAAGATCATTATGAATTCTTGCTATCTTTGCCTTATTGCACTATCTTGTCTCTGACTCATAAAGTTGAGCAGGAGTCTGTGATCTGTTAGTAGCACAACAAAGTGGCCTGATAGAATATTTTGGAAATGTTTGATTGAGTCATAGATTGCAAATAGTTCTTTCTGTATTGTTGGCCAATGGAATTGTGTGGGGTTGAATTTTCTTGCATGAAATTCTTCAGGTCTTATCTTTCCAGTTGAGTCATCTTGTCCAATCTATCCTACAATGCCTGATTGGCTTGTATCAGTGATAAGGTATATTGGTTCTCCTGACTCATGATTGATTGGTTTGAGAACCCTGTTGGATTGTATAATTTCTTTGTATTGGTTGAATGACTCTTCATGCAGTTCTGTCCATCTGAATCTTTTTGTTTCACCTTGCAGTTCTGACAGGGGTCCAGCTTTGATTGCTAGGTTGGGGCAAAAGATCCTTAAGTAATTTACTATACCCATGAATCTTTGCAATTTTTTCCTTGTTGTTGGTCTGGGGTATTGTCTGATTGAGTCAATCTTTGTTGGGTCTGGTTCTAATCCATGTTCTGTCATGATGAATCCTAGTATGTGTAACCTCTTTGGTAGGATTTCACATTTTTCTTTGTTGAACCACATCCCTGCTTTTTCCAATACTCTCATAACTTCTCTGACTGCTTTTTTGTGTTCTGCATATGTGTGGGTAGCAATGATGATATCATCAATATATATCTTGCAGATCCTATCCAGTTGGTATCTTAGTAAGTGATCCATAACTCTCATCATTGTTGCAAGTGCATTCTTATCTCCTTGCTGCATGACTTGTGAGTTATGCAATCCCATATATGTCACAGTGGTGCTATGCTTGACTGAGTCAGGGTGGATCCTTATGTTGTGGTACCCATCTATAAGATCCAGTTTTGATCTGAATTTTCTTGCTGCAGTTCACTTTAGAATTTCTTTGATGTTTGGTAGTGGTGTTGGGTCAGATATTGTGACTTCATTTCTTGGTATACAGTCAATTAGGAATCTTGTTTCCACTTTATTTGCTTTTGGCTTAGTGAAGAGGAAAACACAATTTGTTGATTGTGATGGTAATAATCTTACTGTCTTTAGCTTTTGGTTTACTTTTTCTGTTATATGGTGTTTGAACTTGTGTAGTTCCCATATCTTTTTTGGTTGCCATATGCTCCCAAGCATGACTTTGATATGATGTTGCATGTGGTTTAGTGGGTATCTTAGTGGTGGTAATGACAGGTGTTTCTTGTCTGGGAATCGGTAAGGGAATTCTTTTATTGGGTCCCACTTTTCCTCCACTTGCATATAGTTGCATGTGATGTTTGATTCTGATTGTAGTTTGATGATCTGATCATTTATTGCTTCTGCTGATCTTTGTTGAATCCAATTTTCATATGCATGGTGACCTTCAAGGATGTTGATGTGGAGGTTTCTTGCTCCTTTCCTGATTTGGTCTATGTTGGGAGGTTCTTTATTTGCCTTATACTGAAAATTTTCCTTATTTTGGTCTTCTTCTTCTGAGTCACTGTTGATCTAATATTGATTCCATTCTGTTGAGTTATTTTCTGTTGAGTCTGATTCTGCATCATATTCTTCTTGTGCAATTGATATGCTTGCAGCTAGGTTGTCTTCTGCATCTGCTTGGACTTCCAAGTCTTCTTCTGCCATTGTTGATATGATTTCTTCTAAGTTTTTGTTGTATATGGCAATTCTTTCTGCTAGTGTGTCAGGGATATTTCCTAGCTGTACATATATTTCCTTGTCTATTTCTTGGCCTTCTTTTTCCAGATAATCGCAATCTGGTTCTGTTTCTTCCTCTATTAGGCTTAGCCTTTCCAGTAGTGATGTTGTCTCATTTTCCCATTCTATTTCTTTGAGGAAGTTCTGCAGGTGTTCCATAGGTCTGTATCCTGCATATGTTTCTGCTTCTGAGTAGGCTATGACTTCTTCTGCATATGGGTGGATATATTGTGCTGCAGTTGAGGGATATTCCATTGATTGCTTATCAAGCATTTGTAATGTTATGGATTCTTTTCCTCTTGGGTACATGCTGACTTGGTTTTCTGCAATATCCATGACAGCTCCTAGGGTTGTTAGTGCAGGGTTGCCTAATATGGCATTCCATTCATTTAGGTTAGCCACATAGAAGGTAATATTTTCTTTGTGCCCTGGTAGATCCACTTCTACTGTTGCTTTTGCACTCATGTAAGATTTGCTTCCTTTTATTGCAGTTCTCAGGATCTTTTGATCTGGTTTTTCTGTTGGGATCTTGTATATGTCACAGAATTGATTTGAAATCAAGTTTCTATGTCTGGTACAGGAGTCTATTAGTACCTGTGTATTATTCCCATTGATTTGTAGTATTGTTGCACAGGATATTTTTGTAGTTTGTAGAATGAGGTATTTTCTGTCATCTTGTGAGGGTCTCATGATTTCAAGTGCTGCAGTGTTTGGCCATGGTCTTGATCCTTGGAATGGTGTTCTTTGTTGCCAGGGTTTTCTCTGACTCACTTGATTGTAGGATGTGCTTATGGATTTCTTTTTTAGGCAGTCTCTTGTATAATGGCCTGTTTCTTTGCATATGAGGCATTTTTCTTGTTCCTTCAAGGATTCTTTTTCCTGGTCAGTCATTTGTCTGAACACCTTGTTTCCTTATCTTGGCTTTGTTAGTCCTTTCCTTGGTAGTGTGGACCTTGGTGAGTATGTTCTTTTTGGCTTATCTGATGCAGATTCTCCTGACCCTGGTAGATCACCCTTTTTCTATGTAGAGCTTTGGAACCCTGGTGATCTTGCTCTTTCTTCAGGGGTTTTTTGCCTTATCTTTCTTCCTGACTTGTCAAAGTAGAAAGTTTTTCCCCTGTTGGTAATTCCTCTTGCAGGGTCTCTTGCATTATCTGCCTGCATCCTTTCTGCTGTCTCCACTATTTTGTCATACTTCATATTGTAATTGATCAGCAGTTTTGTGGGGGTCTTGATGTGTGTGAGTAATATTGTAACAAATTTGACTTTGAGTGGATGCATGTTGATCATTTTTTCCCCTTGTGGGTTAATGCATGATTGATAATATCTCAGGTATTACAGGCTGTGGAGGTTGACAGGGGGATTTGGTCCATGTTCTTTCATTAGCTTTGTATGGTTGTATTCTTCTCATTCTTTCCATAGGTCTAATCCTACTGTGGATGGCACAACCTTTTTCCTGAGCTCTAGGATAAAAGCATGGTAGTTCCTCTTCTTCTCTGGTACTCTGCTACAATATTCTTCATAGCAACTCAGAGCTGGGCCTTCACATATCCAACTGACTCAGCTCAGTGCTTCCTCTTTGTAGATATCCAGTTTCTGGTAAGTTAACCATTCTGCCATTCTTGCTGAGTATTGATCAAATGTTGTTGGGTTTCTCCATTTTTTGTTTGTTCCATCAAACATTTCTAGTGGTGGTAGTTTTACCAGGCTTGCATTTTTGCTCATTTTGTTGACTCTTTTGTCTACTGTCTTTTTTCCTGTTACTTGTTGCCATTGCTTTTGCAGGTATTGTTCTATGTTTGTCCATTCTTTTACCAGCCATGGTATTCCTTTTGATGGATTATAGAAGGGTGCAGGCAATGATTTCTTTATTGTTTCTGAGAGTTTGGTGTCCACTGTGTCCCATATGTCTATAGTGTTCCATGTTATGTATTTGAATACTCCATCTTGGATTGTTTCCATTTCTTCCTGTATATAGTTGTTTTGGTTGAGGACACAGTATATCATTACTTGGTCCATGTAATTTTCTCATATTGTTCTGTATCTTTCCCATTCTATGTCATTCATTTTTGGTGTTGTGAAGTTTTCTCCTTATATACTTCCTTTATTAGGAACTACTAGTGTCCTGGATATTGCTTTGGGATCTTCTTGAGTTGGTAATTTCAGTCTTTTCTTTTGAGGTGTTTGGAATGCTTTTTCTTTAAGCTGTTGGATTTCTTCTGGGTTCATGGCTAGTCTTCTTCCCCTCTTGGATTCCTTCTTGTCTTTTTTCTTCTTCTGTGGTGTTTGTGGGATTGTTGAGCTGCTTCCAAGCTGTTGCTTACTGATACTTTCTAGTACAGACATATCTGTCAGGTTTTCCACAGCTGAGGATTCCTAGGTTTTGAAGAGGCTGAATTGGGTTGATCCTGATGAGATCTCTGACTACGTTTGTCCTTCTCCTGTTGGAAGGCCTTCCAGCCTTCACAGAGGTGTTAAGAGGGGTAGAGCTTCTTCTGAACCTCTCCCTTTTGGCTCCAAGCCTGTGGGTTGGAGAGCTAAGAGAGTAAGGTTTTCTTTGGGGGAGAAGGATAAGGAGGTGGGTAGGCAGGTGAAGAAGAAACCTGCTGGGTTTGTTTGGGGTGGCCCTGTGTTGAGATACCAGAGTAAGAAGTTGAGGGATGTTCCTTAATCCTAGAGAGTGTTTACACCCAGGTATGTAGTGCAGTGCTGGATGGAGTACTACAGGGAGAACCAAACTTGGGAGGTTTATAGAACCCTCAAGTACTGGTATGACTTGGGGACTGGTTGGGGTTGGGATAAGGAGCACTTCCTTGATGAGGCCAGGTTCTCCAGGAAGGCACCTCGGGATCTCCCTTATGGGGGTTGTATTCCTGCTTGTTTTTCTCAGGCACCTGTTGCTAGGTGACCTTTTCTTGTTTGGTTTCTTTGTTTCTCCTCTAGTTGTTTCTGTTGTTTGTTTCTTGTGTTGGGTTTTGTGGGTTCTCCTCTTTCTTTTGTTATTATTTTTGTCGTATGATCACTGTGGGTTTTTATCTTGGGTTTCTGGTAGTCTTGTATGGTTTTCTTGTTGGTTTTCTTGGTGCTGAGAAAGCTGGGTTTCCTTATTTCTTTTGTTGTTATATTTGGTCTTTGTATTTATTTGGTTTGAATATACTGAGTTGCTACCAGGTTGGCTCACTAGTGAGGCTTTTGCTGACCAGATCCTGAGGTAAGGGTGATTAGTCCTTCCTCCTTAGGCAAGAGATTCTGATATTAAAAAATGTAAAGGTGGTTGGTCTTGAGATTTATAAGGACTTATTAGACATAAGTTTATCTTATGTAATCTTTAAGATAGTTGTATTAAGATAGTTGATTATGTAAGGAATCAGGTGATGTGTCAAGAGGCACAAGAGTTTTTAACAGGTTGATCTCTTGTATTTGTTGCTATCTGAATAAACTGATGATAAAAAAGAAAAGCTATCTGTTGGGGCTTGATCCCTCTATGTCCCTCCGTGGGGCAGGGATCTACATGAGTAGTGATGTCATAGCTTTTCCTTCTCTGAGTCATCTCTGTAACTCATCCTATGACTCATCCTATAAGTCATTCCTCTGAGTCATTCTCTGACTCATCTCTTCCTGACTAGCTGATAAGGAAATAAATCACATGATTTCTATCTAATCTGATTCTTCAGAAAATACACTTGTCTCTCAGAAGGCTATATGACATGTTCCACCTGGTTCTCACATGACTTCAGGGTAAGGAAAAGATATATGTTTAGGAAAATACATGTTTTCCTTACACATAGCAGCGCAATAGCCATACCTTGTCTCCTACCTCTAGTTTCGGAGCATGGATCCAGGTTTTATTAGCTGGTTCAGAGTAGGCAGCTTGTGACCAGGTCATCTGCGAACGGAGGTAGGAATCGAGCTTAGACAGCCGATCGGCATACTCCCTAAAGACAGAGGGTGCCAGGAGCTTGATCGGGAGGTTCGAGTTGATTTGGCAGCAGGGATTGCTACCATACATAGCATAAAACGAGTTGATTCTAAGAGTGGCAGACAAGGTATTGTTGTAGGAGAATTCTGCCATAGATACGAGTTCGGATCAATTGTCTTGTTGAGAGTTGCAATATCCTCGCAGATGTTGCTCCACAATGGCATTGATACGCTCAGTTTGACCATCAGTCTGCGGATGGAAGGCGGTAGAAGCCTTCTGTGGGATGCCAAGTAAGTCAGTTAATGAGCGGGTGAATTGGGAGACAAACTGAGTCCCATGATCAGACACTAGGGAATCAGGGAGGCCGTGCAGGTGAAAGATATTGTTGAGAAACAAGCGTGCAATTCCCTTCGAGTTGACGTCAGTGCTGGTGGGAATATGATGGGCCGTCTTGGATAGGCGATCCACTACCACAAGCAGGCCATCGAAACCATAGGAAACGGGGAGTCTCGTAATAAGATCGAGCGAAATAGATGACCATTTGTGAAGCGGCACTTGCAGGGGCTTCAGGAGGCCATAGGGAGCATGGCTGGCAGGCTTGATTCTGGTGCATGTATTACAGTTTCGTACATACTGTGCTATGGTTTGGCGCAATTTTGGCTACTAGTAATCTCAGGATACTAGTTCATATGTGGCTGCACGACTAGGGTGTCCTGCGACAAGATGATCATGGCATGTTTTTACGATCCTGAGGTAGAGTTCAGGGGAATCAGGGACATATACGGGATTGTTGATAAGGAGAAGCCCATTTTCGATTCAACATTCCCCAAGAGGCACGGTTTTGTGGCATTATGAAGCGACTGCTACTTTTGTTCATAGACTAGTATAGGCCATGTGAATTCCGGAGAAGTGTTAGAGCTGGTGGGATTATTAGATATAGTGAAAATTCACCAGAAGTCCTGTATCCTAGCGTAAATAGCGTTGATTTGATTTAAGTAGAGTATCTGGTAGAGCGTTCACCCAAATAGAACCTCTCGATAGGTACAAAAATCCCAAGAGTGTAAAAATAAAAGCGTTATTCCACAATTTGTGCGAGGGTTGAAGTTCATCCTACGAAAAGATCGAATATGTGAAAGATCGATGATCTCCAAGATGCAAGATGTGCTCCGTACCCAAGATGCATGCGATTGCAAGATGCCCTTCAGCCCTTCTATGAACGCTGCGAATAAATACCAAGATTCCCATCAAAACCAAACAAATCTAATTATCCGAACAATATATACTTCCGGTACAAAACAACCTTCCACCATAACCTAACCTCCCGGAATAAAACAAGCGGAAAGTAACGTGATAACCCTAACTACTTAGCGCAAACTAAATGAATGATATAACTCGCTAAAACTCGCGCCTCCTTCATATCCCTGCCCACTTCAAGAATCTCGTAGATCTCTTGCGAACAAAAAATCAGTATTTTTATTTTTATTTGTATTTTAGAGGACACTTCTAGCTAGTCATCCTCTTCCTCCTCTACAACCTCCGCCCGCAGTACCTTCATCATTTTCTTAAGCAACCGCTTTGCGGTGCTTTTGTTAGGTCTCTCCCCACCAAAGAGCACCCGAACTGCCACTTCCACCGCTAGCGCATCGTCCTTCTCTTCCTCCCCATGGGCCTCCCACTTCTATTCCACCACCCCTTCCTCAAGGTCCAGATTCACCACCGAGATTGCCACTCCCAATTTCCTCCTCTTTTCCTTGCTGATCCCGTCCGCGGCAAGCCTCCTGCGCTTTCGTGAGAGTTTCGCAACCCCACCCTCAGCCTTCTTTGCTCTACCATCGTCAACCCTCTCACCACCGGCATCCTCCATAACCGCACCCGATTCAAGGTTAGCTCCAACTCCGGATCTGTCTTCCGCAATCCCTGTGGGAACTGCAGAGAATTCGTGGGGGATAGGCCCCTGCTCTTCCACAGCTTCAGCTTCCGAGCTTTGGATTCTCTCAGCAGTACTCTCTGAGGCAGTGGATGCTTGGTCAACCTGACCAGCAGGCTCGTTTTCCGCCTCTTCCTCTTCCTGTTGGCCCGCAACAGGTTTTTCTTTATTCCTCGGCAAAATGTCCCTAGCCATCAACCATGGAACCTTCTGCGTCTTTTTCGCGGCCAGCCGCTGTCTTATCCTGTCCTGTAGGATTGTTTTTGCCACCGCCCAATCTACTTGCTTCTCAGAGAATACCGCAAGCCTCCTAAGAAACTCTTCCGCTGGCCATGGAGGCATCAGGTCCCCCACCTCTTCCTCCCAGTTCTCACCCCAAGTCGCTTTCAACCTCTCCTTTGCTCTTGCTTTCCTTTTCTCGGTTTCGGCATGCAAGTCCGCCAGTGAGAGCAAAGTTGTGGTAAAGCCGAGCTCGGTGTCGGCTGTGGTGCGGTCTACCCCCATATCTGCGTAGTCAGCGTCAGTCCAGGCCTCTATGACTTCTTTTTGGACCTGCGCTGCGAACGAGATCTGTTCCTATTGGTCTTGCGTCAGCCGGGCTACTTCCATGGCCAGAGCGTACCTCTTTGGGCCGCTCAGTTTTCCTAGCTCGCTTTGGTAACGTTTCCTGAGCCCCTGGCTCCTCTTAATCAGCTTGACAGCGACGATGGCAACCTCAGTGTTCATTTTTGCGTTTTTTATTGTTTGTTGGTGTCGTGATGTTGTAGGAGTGATGGTGCGAATCGGTGGGAAGACCCCCTATATATAGTGGGTGAAATCCAGGGGCAAAATCCAAAAGCCGGCATTCTTGGCATCTTAGAACCTTCTATTGCTGACTGATTTCGGTCTATCAGCTTCTGATTCGAAATCGTTGTTTGTCGTGCATCCAGATTCCCGATTTGCCATTACCCTGAACTTTCCCAACCGATTTGTCACCTCCACCAAATTCCACAACACTCCACTGAATTCCAGAATGAAAATAGAAGAAAGAATTGTATAATAACATAACAATAAAAGGAGCGTGCTTTATCAGTCGCGTAGAAGAGTTCTATGTGACTCCAAGCTCAAAGAACATCTTTAAATCAAACGTTACCCTCAATATCAAAAATCAAAAAATCTCCAAATATCAAATGCCGTATTAGTTGATCCTCCACAACAGTCGCCCCTTCATAACAGTCGCGTAGGAAGGTCTATACGACTCTTGTCCCAGCCGTCCTAATTTTCCTCATCCTTATCCTCCGATTCATCCTCATCTTCAGATTCAACTCCATATCTGGGATGAAACCTCTTGACGTGATCCCCAGCGAATATTCCCTCTAATTTCGTTCTATCCAGTTCTTCCAATAAATACGTCCCTCTGTCCTGCGCGATCTGCCTAATCCGATAAGGTCCAAGCCATTTGTTGCACAGCTTCTGGGACCATTGCTTATCTAGTTCGCTGTTATAGAGGAGCACTAGATCCCCTACCCCTATTTGGTCAATTCTCTCGAGTCGATTTTTATCGAAATACGCCTTGTTCCTTAGGCGGCTTTTTCGAATATTCTCCTGAGCTTCGCGAACATATTCCTCTTTTCTTGCTAATTGTTTAGCCTGCGCCGCCAATAACTCAGCTCTGGTTTTTATTCGATTCCAATTCACTGTAGCCCAGCTCGCAGCAGTGAGTTCTATAGAGAGAACGCAGTCTTGTCCAAATACCAGCCTATATGGTGTAAATCCCATAGATGCCCTAGTAGTAATTCGATCTGCCCACAGGACCAGCGGCAAATTTTTGACCCATTTGGGACCTAGGTTAGCTAATCCGTCGACGATTTGTTGATGATCTCTCTCGACCAATACATTAGATTGCGGATGGTATGTCGCAATGCTGATGTTTGTTATGCGATGGCGCTCAATTAGAACCTTCGTGATCTTATGATTTTGTGCTCCATTATCATGTATGATTATTACAGGAACTCCCAATGGAACAATCTATTCATGGATAAAAGCCGCAACACTCTCAGAATCAGTATTCCTCAGTGCTTTAGCCTACACCCATCCACTCAGATATTCCCTCATGGCCACAATTCTGGAAAACCCTTCATTTGCTAGCATGTGTATCACATCTAATTCTACTCTTTGCCATAGCGCATTATCTAATGTAGGATGCAACTCCTCAGTTACCCTGATTGGCGATCTTTTTTGGCATTCCTCGCATGTTTTCACAAATTTTTCCATATCGCGGTAGAGTCCTTGCCACCAATATCGTAATGCGACCTTCTGGTATCTTCCTTTTTTGCCACTGTGTCCACTCTCGTCATGCAACTGCTGAATTGTGTTTTGGTCATTTCTATCCCAAATGACCCTCCTTGGCGGCATATTCAGCTTAGCTCTCCACAATAACAATCCCTCGTTAATTAAAAACTCAGTTGCGTATCGTACGAAAGCTCTAAAAGCTTTATCCGTCATCCCATCTGGTCTTTCTAGCATTAACAAGTAATGTTTTATTCTTCTCAATTCATCCGGCACGTCATCATTTTCCGCATCTCCAACACCGTTGTTGCCTATTGCGTGTGTTAGATCAGCATCCATATATTCATCGAGTTTATCAGAATTATCATCGTCAGAATCATTCTCACTTTGTTTTCTCCTTGATAGACCATCGGGACCTCCGTGCTTTTTGCCTATGACATGCTTGATGTCGAAATTGAAGAGTCTTATCCACGCCAACCATCTGTTTACCACTGATCCCAGTAGATCTGATGCTGGTAGATTGAGTTGATGTACCAACGTCCTTGTATCAATTTCCACGACAAATCGTACTCTATATAGATAGACTCGCAGCTTTTTTGGAGCTTTCAATAGCCCTCGACATTCCAATTTTCCACCATCATACTTTTTCTCAGCTTCATTCCATACCCCTGATTCGAATCTCGCAGGAATTCGCTTTTTTGTTGAATCTTCCTCCTGTTGCAATATGGCCCCCCATCCCATGTTCGATGAATCAACCGATAGAAAAATCGTTCCTGTAGCATGGTAGTCGATAGGCTTTAAGGCTGGCGCAGTAGTCAGAGCTTACTTGAGTTCATCCATGGCTTCTTGCTGCGGCTCTTCCTATATGA
>Ga0307514_10004870_pt1 | contig 12211 bp, 13 predicted proteins | sample 16_EM_MG_FD_203088 | JGI IMG/M metagenome (GOLD analysis project Ga0307514, IMG submission 203088) | Populus trichocarpa ectomycorrhiza microbial communities from riparian zone in the Pacific Northwest, United States - 16_EM | ecosystem: Host-associated > Plants > Roots > Unclassified | place...
TTCCATACCCAAAGAGACCGGCTACTCGGAGAGAGCAGGTATTTACTCCGCCCTTGCCATTGAACGCTGTGACGACCTCCTCTCCTTTGGCCTGTAGGTCGGTCATATTAGCCACCTGGCTACAGCTCTCTTCCCACCCATCAATTGGGGGGGTATACTTTCGAGTCGCTGTACGCGTCAGGATTGCTCGGATTAATCGGATACGTCTCATCCACATTAATCAAATCATTAATATTGTCCGTCACCACCCCCGCGGAGCTCGTATACACAAACACTGGGACCTTCTCCTCCGCCGCAACCTCCAACAGCGTCCGTGTTCCCTCGACATTAACCTTGTAGTAAATCTCCTTCGCCATAGCGCTGGCTGTTGCCGCGAGCGGGCTGACAGTGTTAATCACAACCTGCGCCTTACTCCCTCGATACGCAGCCCGAACATCCTCCGGCTTGGTGATATCTCCATCGAAGTACAGGACACCTGGGGCCCGATTGTGGTTGGTATGTAGATCGAGGACGGAGATGGTCGCTTCCGGGTGTTGCTGGAGAAGGAGGTTGACAATGTGGTGGCCAAGGAAGCCACATCCTCCGATAACAATCACATTTGGGAGTGCGGTTTTGGAGGCCATCTTGCGGAGTTGGGTTGCAGTGGGGAGGTGGGAGCTTTGAATTGCAAGAATTCAAGCTCTGGCAATATATGATTTTAGGGTTGAGATGTTGTCGGATGTTTTACATTAATCAGGGGAAGTTGCTGAGGTATTAGTTTCCTGCATAATCTCGTCATATACCCGGCCCCGCCAGAGCTGTTTTTTTTTTTGGTGCGGAAGAAATCAAGTAGGTAAATGAATATATATAATCATCACAAAAATTTCATAATTCACAATAAACTGAGATACCGACAATGCTACCCACAACAATTAACAAGTACCGACCCGAAACCCCCCTAGTCATCCCCTTACCTCGCATCTGAACATGATAAGAAGCAAAAACCAGCCTACGGAAAGAATGTCGCTTTTGGAAGCTGCAGAATCTCCAGAATGATAGAAACTAGCAGGAAGTCATGAGAAACAGTGAAACAGTGAAACAGTGAAACTTGCGGCAGGAGACCAATATATTCGTCAAAATCTTTTTTTTTATTGTTCTGAAAAAAGTTGGAGGTATTTGATGGATTATGGAACTTTTTAAGCGGAAGCAGCCTGAGCAGTAGAGGCGGTGAATCCTACCGCAAGTGCAGCTTCCCCGATAGTAGGGGCGACCCTCTTAGACTTGCTTTGGTAGTCCTTGACTGCAGACTTGATGGCATCCTCCGCGAGCATGCTGCAGTGTACTACAAGCATGTGATGTTAGTGTGCGTCAATGTATTGGACAGAGCTCAGAGGGACCACTTACGCTTCACTGGTGGCAAGCAAAGCTCCTTCGCAATCTCTGTGTTCTTGATCTTTGCAGCTTCATCAATGTTCATCCCCTTGACCATCTCGGTGAGGTAAGAGCTGGAGGCAATGGCTGAACCACATCCAAAGGTCTTGAACTTGACCTCAACAATCTCGTTTGTCTTGGGGTCCACTCGGATCTGGAGCTTCATGACATCACCACCTGATATTATCATTAGAGCTCAATATCACCCAGTAGTGCTGAAGGGTATTACCGTACAAGCTGGAGCTCCAACCAAACCAGTACCTACGTTGGGGTCGGATTTTGGTAATGAGCCAACATTGCGGGGTCTATTGTAGTGGTCGAGCAGTAGAGGCACCTTGATATGTCAGCCGGCTTTCAATAGTTACGATTGATCTAGGCAAGACATATCTTTTTCATGATAGGCTCTTCGTAGCACAGGCTGTGCGACAGCGATCGGCTTGAAGGTGGTGGGTTGAATTAGCTTTGTGAGGGGTGAACAGGCAATCAATCGGCGGAACATGACAGCGATATATCTTCTTTATCGATGCTTTCGGTGACTGTAGTATATGTAGCGGTGGTCTCGATATATTGCAGTTGTCGAGAAGCAGGAACTGGTTGCTTTACAAAAGAACCTGCCAAGACGCGCCCCCAGCCACACCAAGGAAAATTAGCTTGGAGTCTAGAACCCTCGGAAAAGCCACAGCGTCATGACCGCTGTTCTTTGTTATCGCATGTACAGTATGTAGATTGATCGTAGCGGGATAAATAAAGACAAATGCCACAGCATACGACATCCAGCACAATTATGTATGCGAGCTCGCTCTATATAGGACACTCGCTCGCTCTCTACTATACAGCTTGCCTCTGACTCTACTATCCACGAGCGTATACATTCTGTCTGAACATATACCTATTGGGTGAAGTGACCACCTTGTGCCAACCAGACTAATCGACCATGCACACGCTGCCAGTGTTGCCACTCATAACTTCTAATAACTCTCAAATCAAGGACCCATGCTCGGTGCTTACCCTGATATCACGCCGAAAATCAACGTGACCGACTATTCTGATAGATATAAGGCTGTCGCGATATATGTTAGATAGGCACTGCAGCTAGTCTTGTGCATAAGCCCAGATCCTGTTCTCGTGCCCAGACCGATTTATTTTTGTGTGGTAGAAAATCCCAGTTCCTGTCAAACTGTGAGGATTTGGCTGGAGATAAAATTAACAGCCAATACAGTGCATGTGGGCATTCATCTTGTAGGCACATCCTGCCCTTGTTGATTTCATTGAATCTGCCACTGGTCTGTATTTCCGGTTCGTATCTAAGCGCTTGTGTTTTTGCATTTTGTGCCTTGGTAACTTGGACTGGTCGGGCTCGGATGAGTTGAAAACTGAATCATTCAGGGCCACATTGAGATGTGATAATCGAAGTCAGGCATTGCTGTTTTATAAAATATAGTGGCACGCACCTAGGCATGCTGTAAATGCGTCATCTCTGGTTCTTTACTATAGCCGATCTTTACTTGGTTAGTGACAGTAGTGAAGCACTGGGCTAGGTAGGTTACCTAGGCTAGAGAATACATAGCAGAACAAAAGTTCTATATTCTATCAGCCTTTATTTTTTCTTAGCATATGTGGAGTGGGATAAAACTACAGCCTCAGGCAGTCAGGTCGATCCTTCAAACCAGACTACTACGGCACCTCGATACCACTCACTACCACCTCCTGGTCACACTCGTTGCGAAAACACCTTGAGCTATAGCTACCTACCTCGACTCTCCTTGCTATCCAAAGAGATGTCAAACTACCTCAATAACTCACTCAAATCGTTCAGTACCTCTGTCAAAAACCAATCCGCTACATTCTTTTCTCAAAGGCACTCAGTCAATCCTCAACCGCTTGCTACAAACAATGAACCATCCAACGCCTCCACCCTCAAGCGCAAACGTCCCATCATTACGCCTACCCCCTCCGCGCCAAAAGTAGTCTACTCTCAGCCTGCAGACTCCGGACAAGTCCGGGACCTTATGTCCCAAGTCCACGTCGCTATAACCTATCTCAAGGACCACGAAGTCGCTCTGACAGCTCAAGAGCTCTCGTCAAAACTCAACATCAAATTCACCGATAACCTCCGTACCGTGCTCAAAGACAACGAGCGTATCCACTACGATGCCAAGTCTGAAACATACGCGTTCAAGCCGATCCATAATATCCGCTCACCTCAAGCCCTCCTTGGCTATCTCCAGAATCAAACAACTGCACAGGGTCTTTCAGTGAAGGAACTCAAGGATGGATGGTCTGGGGCTATTGAGACAATAGGGAAGTTGGAAGCGGATAGGGAAATCCTTGTTACTAGGACCAAGAAAGATAACCAACCACGAATGCTGTGGAAGAATGACAAGAGCTTAGATGTGGACGTGGAAGACGAGTTCAAAGCTATCTGGAACAGGATACAAATCCCAGAACCAGGGGAGCTACCAAGGGCATTACAAGAGGCTGGATTGAAGCCGACAAGTGTGGATCCAGCCAGTATCAAGAAGACTACGACGAGTAATGCTCAGAGGAAGAAGCCAAAGAGACAAAGAGCCGTCCGAATTACAAATACGCACATGTCACATATCATTAAGGATTTCTCGGGATCGAAATAGGGAGGAGAAAGGAAGTGCAGTTTGAGAAACAGCATTCACCCGCTGCTTCCCCTTGGTGGCAGAGCAGTAATGTGAAAAAGTAGGGCGGGCGGCGGCGGCGTTTCACTGTTTGGAATTTTGCGTACCTGCTTTTCATCATTGGGTATTATTAGTCGCTGTCTTTGCTTTGGAATGAATACTGTATCCAATAGATATATATACGCTGTGGGGCCATGCCAAGGCAGTAAATACAGGGTAAATTCTTGACTCTGCCCAACTACCACTACTCTCGAGGACTTAATAGTTGGTACGCATTCAAAACCCAAGTAGTTGGTGGTATGGCTGAGCAATTGGTGAGGTCATGCAATGTAGAGTAGGTACATACTCTCGAGATAAAGTTGCCTACTTCTAGTCTCTCGGCCTGACTATTCTCGATGGTAGGCAATAAGTCAGTCTATTTGTTGTGCCTGCAATTACTTATGTACATTTGAAACCATCTAAAAAATAGAGTCATACAAAAACGTACGAATTCAAAGTTGAAAGTTATGCATTCTACTCCCACAATCACTGCCCCCCTGTCTTCTCCCTTTCCCCATCATCTCCCCGGATTCTCCGCATGCTCATATCCGCTGTCACTACCCAACTCCAAACCTCCTTGCCTTCCACAAACAGCCTGTACTTCAACACGGCCTGCTCCCCTGCCACATTGGTACTATCTACCTCTACCGCTCCAAACTTGCTATTCCCATCAGGAACATATTTGATCAAGACATCTTCATCATCCTTCTGCACATACGTGCGCTTAGGGATGTAGAATTGTGATAGTGGGGAGCAGCTGAACTCGTGAACCGTCGCAGCTTGCTTGTGTTCATATGCGGGATGGTCTGCTGGGGGTGGGAAAGCGGTTGCACCAAACTCATGCCTATCACCAGAGAGAATGATAACGCCACCTCGACCTTCAGCACCGACCTTCCACATCTCGTCAAGAATCTCCCGTCGCTCGTGCAGGTAGCCAGCCCAGGTGTCTTCACTATTATACCTCCAGTTCTTGGTAAATGGCACGGAGGTGGCAAGGATCTTCCAGTGAATACCAGGTTCGTCCTTATTTAGCCATTTGAGCAAGTCGTTTTTCTGGGGCTCTCCAAGCATGGTCTTTTCAGGGCCGTCGGGGGCCCAATTGTTAGAACGGTATCGGCGGGAGTCCATCATAAAGAAGGACGCAGTACCATGGTTGAAAGTGTAGTATGTCACCCCTGGGCGGGGAGCAGGGGGGTTTACGGAATGCTGGTAGACGTAGAACGGCTCCATAGCATATGAGTAAATGCCACTGTTATTTGCAGACCAGTCGTTTGCTATTTCGTGGTCATCGACAACAAGTAACCAAGGGAGATCTTGGCTGACAGCAGGCCAATCTGGGGACGCATACATCTGGCGGTAATGTCTATTATTCTGTCAGATCGTCACTCTAGCCGGGTGTGCTGGGGCTCAACGGTACATACTTCCTATAACCCTCTACAATGGGGGTATCCCTTGCTGGCCGCTTTGGGACATCAATGTAGATGAAATCGCCCAGGAACATCATGAAGTCTGGAACTATGACCTTCTTCCGTAGCAGGTCTCCAAGAATCTTGAAACCTCTAATGTGCAAAGAATGATCGAATGGATTATATGGAACTCGTGCTTTTACACAAGAGCTAGTTAAGAAGGTGAACTTTGACTTCCTCGCAATTTCTCCGAGTGTCATGTCTAACGAATTGAGCTTGAGAGGTGCAGTGTGAAACGTCCCTGTGTGATTGTTGGAGGTTCTGTATCTATACTTTGTACTTGGGTGAAGGTTGCGGATTTGTACTGGAAGGGCATAATCCGTGGCGGCAGTGAGTTGGTCGAGTGGGGGTGATTGAATCCATGGATATTCTATATCACTCTCCTCGGGCTCGATACGGTAGTATATATATAACGGGAGTTTTGATGCGTCTGGCTCCCTGAGGAGAATTTTGGCATCTGTCTGTGACACATATCCCGTCCGGGCAAAAGACAACTCCGTCGCAGGATAGAAGAGCTCAGAGCGGTAGATCATATCAGTGGTGAATCCCACCAAAAGAGTATTAATGAACAAACTGGCCAAGGTCAACAGTTTCGAGTTGGGTTCTGGAATCCCAAAGAGTAATGAGCTGAGCTTATTCGGGCGATTCTTCCTCTTGATGATAGTCTGAGTAGCTTCAATTGCAATCGGTTTCCCGGGCTCTAGCGGGGTAACTCCCATTCCGCCTTTGTCGACCGCAGTGACTGGAGGAGTGACAGCGTCCACCTCGGTGAGCTTAACTTCGGATTGCTTTGCTACCACTTCATATTTCGCCTTCTTCTGATATAGAGCTGCAAAACTTGCCAGGAATATGGCATACGCCGTGTAAATAGGATTTGGGAGTGCCTAATGCAACAGGCCGTCAGCACATAGCATTTACACACCAGAGCCTGATTTCACCCACATGTCCAGGAATCTGTTCAGCGAGCTCCATGTTAGCAACTTTACTTTGCAAACTTTCAGCCAAGATGCAAACGTACCCAGCGTAGGAATATGTAGCTCAATACTCGGAGGGCCAGGGAGCTGAGAGCACATGATAAAGCGAGCGTGGTGGTTATTATACTCATCGTGGGAGTTAGACGGTGCCTAAACGCAGTGTTTACACAGGTGAGTGCGTGTTATATGGTTGGCGGGCAATGAGCTCATCGTGGCTTGGCAGATCAGATTGGGCGATGTACCAACCAGACTAGGCAATGTTAGTTTGGTTGCGCGCCCAACTCGCCACAGCGTCATGATCGATGTTCTTTGCAAGTTTCTGTTCTTTCAAAACATTGCACATATGTCACAGCATACGAAATCCAGCTGGGTTAAGTGATTCTTCATCGGCCCACACATTTATGCATCGCTGCCAGTGTTGCCACTCATAACTTCTAATAAAACCAGACTACCCATTTGAATGATGTACTGCGTACAGTACACGAGCGACTGCCGGTATATTCAAAATATACTATACTCGTACCCAATCAAGATATGAAAATGTAGCCAAAGGAAAGAATTTTGTAAAGAAGCATGAATAGTTGTAGCTCGATTGCCATGATGTACAACAGGTGCAAAATCATCGCCAGCTTGAAGAAGCATAGGAATATTTCCAAATGAAGTATGAAATGTTAAGTGACACATACTTCAGGGTAACGCTTGCAACATAGTAACGACCCATCTGTATGACCTCCAGGAAGTAAAAGTGCCGCAATTCCAGAGAAAGCAACACATAGGAGTATTAGTGTGTCCATTATGTGGAATGGGGGCTGGAACGGGAGCTGGAACAGAAGTAGTTTTTTTTAAATAAAACATTGGAAGAGAAAAGAATAAAAGCAAAGAGCATAAGATAATTAATAGAGAAAAGAGGAAAAGGAGAAAAGGAGAAAAGGGGAAAAGGAGAAAAGGAGAAAAGGAGAAACAAACACAAAAGATGCACAAACATACCAACTACTTTTTAGTCTTCTTATTGCTAGGTTGACCGCGGCCCTCTGGTTTCCACCTGCCCTTGCTTGGATTTTGTTTAACCCAATCCATGTGTAAATAAGTTTACACTATTCCTATAATATTAGTATTCCCACGACAAATCAATGAACCCATGACATCAGTGTCTGGACCCCCAAAAATAGTACCTGCTCAGAAAAGTACTTGCAGCTTTTGCCTCAAAGGGAGGGATTTATTTTCCAAATACTTCTTGTCTTCCAATATTCGTCGCTGTACGGTGCGTACAGTCCATACAGTACGTAGTGATCATTTGAAATTCTAACATTTGGGACATCATGAACAGAAAGGCACAACACATCGACGCATGGGCAAACAATATTGTTCTACAACAAAATGTAAATCACATGGAGATGACAAACTATTAAAATCATATTTTTGCTACCCTAGATTCCAAGACACCACTCCATCTAAATTACTCTATACGGTAGGGAAACAATCTAGTGCTTTACATTGTACTTCATCTGTACACCCATAGCGGAGAGTTCGGCGTCGAGATATCTATTCAGGAGGTTAACCACATCTATCCAAATACTGCTTCCATAGACATTGAGGGGACATACTTCAAGACATAGGGAATCGCTACCACAGTCGTACTCTCGCCACCAACAAATACATTCCCATGCCCATCCTCCCAAGTCTCACCCTCACTCTCGAATCCAGTAGCCTTAGTCGCACATCTCCTACACCTAACCTGTGGCTTTAACCCAGGTTTCATGATGGTAGGGGTAATCGACATGAATGTCCCACAGGTTCGACATATCCACGCTTGAGTGTAGTCGCTACAGTTCAAGAGACGGTCTTGGAGTAAGAACGCGGCACCGTGGGCGAGCATAGAGTCGCGCTCCATTTCTCCAACACGGATTCCTCCTCCCTTCTTCCTACCCTGTATTATCCGATATTGCATCAGCAAAATTAACAGTGCTCCCAGGGAGAAATAACCACTGTGCCACGGGTCTGGGATTCTAACCTTGATAGGCTGATGCGTCAACTCTGAGATCTTACCCGTCGTTCGTACTTGGAACTTATCATTGACCATATGCCTCAAGCGCTGGTAATAAACCAATCCAATATAAATATCCGCCTGCAACTCCTCCCCTGTAATTCCGGAGTACATCGGCTCATTCCCATGATAATTATAACCCGCCTTAATAAGCTGATGCCCAAAGTAATCCGCCGCCGTATTCTCCTCATCGAACTTAAATGGCGTACAATCCTGGGTAACTCCATGCAACGCACCAGCCTTCCCCGCCAACGACTCAACCAACATACCAATCGTCATTCGAGATGGGAATGCGTGTGGGTTGATAATGATATCTGGCTGCATCCCAGATTCCGTGAAGGGCATATCTGCCGCGGGCCATTTCTGGGAACAGACACCCTTCTGCCCGTGGCGAGAAGCGAACTTATCTCCAATTTGGGGAGAACGGGGGATGCGGAATTTGATGGATATTTCTTGACATGGTTGGTCAGGGTTTTCGTGGGCAAGCAATCGGACTTCTTCAATGAAGGCGACTTCGGATCCGTGGTAGGTGAATACCTTGGCCTCTTTCTTGCTCACGTCATAATATGCGGCAACAGGATCACCATCCTCGACTCTCTGCCCTACAATTGGGAGGCCGTCTAGATCAAGTTGCTTGAACCAACGGAACTGAACCCTCCCAAGACTGTTCAGACGGTCTTTTGTGGATTTTTCCAACTTCCTCACTTCGGAATCGTATGCTTGCTTAGCCTTGTCGTATTCCTCTTTCTTTGTTGCATATTCTTCCCACTCTGTTTGTGAAGCCTCTGTATCGGGTTTGTACACAGGGTTTGGTGCAACTGGGGTACCACTCTCATAGTCGCTTAAGACCTGGGCAATAGATTCTTGTTCCGCAAATCCAAAGAGCATCTGGCCTGTCTTCTCCCCTCGACCCTTCTCCCTCCATCCATACTGCTCTGTCTTGTACACTGTCCCATACGCGAAACCTCTCTCATATGATGATTTATTCAAAATCATAGCATCGTCCATGTCATATCCAGTGTAAGAAATGACAGCAACAACAGCGTTCATTCCGTTAGGGAAGTTATCCAGACCATATTCATCATATAGGGGTGCCTTGACAATGGGCGTCTGGCCAGTTTGCAGTCTGTAGGATTTATTATCTGTTCGGTATCTCATCGCTGTTCCCGGGGTACCCATTGCTTGCTTACTCATCTGACACTGGTACATGTTTCTGGGAGATTGGTTGAAATCAGAGAATGGCGTCATGTTGGCAACGATAGACAGGATGTTTGTAGGATCGAACTCAACGTGGGTTGATTCACCGGAAATAATCTCCTCAGTATTGACGGCAATAGACATATGTGGCTGCTCAAATGGTCCCACGAAATCCTCCTTGTCCAGAGGCAGGTACTTGACTGGTCTAATCATTCTAGCCTGCTGGGAAAATAGGTAGACACCAGGGTATTGACCACCATTCGACTCTGGGACATATCCTGCTTCGAGATCCAATGGGAGGTCATGTGATCCCTCAACCTTCCAGTATCTGAGTGTATCTGCTATCACCTTTGCCTCCTTTGGCGAGCACCATCCTACAATGCAGCCATCAAGTTGCACACACATAGTAGCCGTATGGGGCAAGGGGGAGGTGGCAGGGGAGGAAACCCCAAGTGATGCTAGAACTTTCCGCACAGAGGAGACGTTGCTTGCTGTGGTGGTGATCATGCATTTGTGTGCAAGATGGTTAAGCAATCCGCAGGGAGAACCATCGGGGGTGTGGACAGGACATAAGAAACCTAGAGTTCATGTCAGCGCCGTGAACATGTGTACAGAGTGAGAGAAACATACCCCAACTTTCAGGAAGTAATTTCCGAACTTTCGTGGTTTTCAATTGCGCGAAGAAGGCACCTCTATGCACCATTCGGAAGTGAGAAATAAAACGGTAGAAGTTGATCTTCTCAGCAACAACGGTGAAGCCAGAGACCTGCTGTAAATCTAAACCACTAGGGCTTGACAGATTTCCTGTGGACAAGAAATATTCCAAGGCATTTCCAAGATTCTCGTTGACCTTCAAGAATACTCTTGACAGATAGGCCTTATTCTTGAAATCGACACTTACATGATTTGCAACATCTGCACGGATTTGTGCTCGAATATCATCCACTAACTTCTCAACCCGCTCCTTGAGTACCATTCCGTACAAGAAGCCTCCAAGAAGAATTTCCTGATGCTGAATCGCATCTGGGTTGTCTTGAGCACAGTCGCCCTTAACGAGGGCATAGAGTTTTTTGATCATGAACAGTAGCATCCTAAACTTGTCTCGGTCGTCATTCAAGTGGACTAACACAATCCGCCTCAGAACCTCTTTTCCGACATCGACATCGCTAAGATCGGGTCCAAGTCCCATGACTACCCGGAATTTATCTCCCAGATATGCCAGGGTCTCCAGCCTAGTGGGCAATCCATACACTTTGTACGTTCGCAACAGCAGCTCCACTCGGTCTGTCAAGAAAGTGTTATCACTTTGCCCCGCTGGAACCAGGCCGTCGAAGATTTCTCGGTCATTAGTCTCCACAAAAGCCTTTATTACCATCATGGCTGGAATAAGATATTCGTTCTTTCTCCATGAAAACCGGAAGGTGACATTCCCATCTGACAAATAGTGCAACACATTTGTCTGAGAGGTCTGGTCGGGCCTGACACAGCGGATCTGAACACCAAAGTTCGTGTATGATGCTCCACGATTGGAGTAAGATGGACGGATAATAGCCATAGGGTGATTCCTTCGTTGCACGACTAGAAGACGTATGAGCTTCTCATTCCCATTGACGATGAAGTATCCTCCTAGCTCCTCAGTTTCTTCCTTGCGATTTACCAGCTCGGCGGGTGACAGCTTCTCGAGGTTGCATCGGTTTGACTGGTTAACTCGTCAATTCCATGCCCGTGAGATAGCAATGTGTGATACAATACGTACTCTCACCATCACAGGAATCTGTCCACATTCCCGATCAATGCTCTGCCAGCCTCCATTGTTCACCCTCAATCCCAACTTCACTGTCAGCCTGGACCGATATGAGATATGTCGTTCTCGGCACTATTTTCCCATCAATTAGCTGATTGTACATGGTAATAGCTAGCTGGTTATACTGCACCTCAGATGGATATATCAGACGATTGAGGCTGGTCTTGTCTTTTATGCTGAGCTTTGGCTTGTCGACATAGACCTTCTCGACTCGGACTGCAGAAGGCCTTAGTTCCAGTCCGACCAACTGAGCGCTCGGGGAGGTCACCCACTGGTCAACTTGTTGCCATATTGGCTCCACTCACTGCTACCATCAAACACCGCCCTCTCTCCTATATCTCTCGCTGCAAGGTCCAACAGCCCTCCATCCACCGTAAGAGCATTAAACGAGTCCACGTGGGGACGGACGGCCGCTTCAAGAGCAGGGAAAGCAGATTTGTCTTTTTGTGGATTCCTGAACAGCCGCTCCCTCTTCAGTGTCTGGAACTTCCCGGAGACAGATGGCATTGTGTACACTTGATGGCGGTTTTGCGGCCAGCTTCAACGTTTTGTTCCCTTTCTTTTGAATTTGCCAAGATTTACAAGTGCCAAGACAGTGAGTGCACAGGTGGGTTTCCTTCTCTGGGTCG
>Ga0307514_10004872_pt1 | contig 12209 bp, 18 predicted proteins | sample 16_EM_MG_FD_203088 | JGI IMG/M metagenome (GOLD analysis project Ga0307514, IMG submission 203088) | Populus trichocarpa ectomycorrhiza microbial communities from riparian zone in the Pacific Northwest, United States - 16_EM | ecosystem: Host-associated > Plants > Roots > Unclassified | place...
TGCATTAGCTTCCTTATCTTTACCCTTACCCACTCTATTAATTTTTTGCCCTGTGAACACTTCCCAGGAAAAATACTTACTGAATCTCTGCTTGAGCTGCTTGTATAGGTGGTGAACTTCTACTGCGTTGAAGAATTTGCTCCTTTACTGTCAGGAAACTTGTCGGCATTTATATTTTTATTTTCGTATATCTGTATTAATTGTTTGCCCTACTGAGTGCGATTTTTTGCCCTACTGTGTTGCGTTGATTATTTTCCGGACTTAAGCTTTGTCTAGCTTCACTCGCCTGGTTCAGTACCCCTGGCCTGGTCTAGTCCAATTAGTATGAGTTTTTCGACTGGACTGGGCTACTGATCAAAAGTGCTCATTGATGACTGGGCCGGAACATATGTCCCGAATGTCCTCTTCATATCCACCATCAAAACTAAACCCTTCTGCCTGGGTTTTAACAGGCGGTTCAGACAGGAAACCACCTCTACAGCTCCAATACCTCCACACTCTCCCAGAAATACGGGAAAGGCATGGCTATGAGGTCCTCGACATAGCAGTAACCCGCGACAACGAGAAACTCGGGAAGGTGAGCATTTTTATGGGATGTAGCTACGGCAAAGATGATAGGGAGGTTTGAGGGGTATGGGGCACTGTTGGGTTTAATGTGGATACAAGTGGGATGGTGACAGGGAGCTTTGATGCAACACGAGGAGGCAAAGGATAGTGTCATGGGAATGAAGGTTGGGGGTTGGGAGGTGTACACGGGGTGAGTTTTTCTGGGCAATGGTCACTACAGATTCCAATGGGATTCTTGTCTCTACTCTCGACTCCCACATCCCGTTATTCGATAAGCCCACCGGATCATGTTTACAGACCTATACCAGCGGCTATGTGAACAAGGACTATCGAGTCCGGAGCTGTATAGGTAGACCAGGAGATGCGTGGGTCTTAACGGGGAGTGAGGATGGGAAGCTTGTGGCATATGATCTACCGGAAGGGCGGGAGGCGGCGAGTTTGAGGGGGCAGCATAAGGAATGGTGGTTAGTGCGGTGGGATTCATCCCAAGGGGGGGCAGTGAGTCAGTGCAGGAGTTGATGGTGAGTTATCGAGTTTGTAGATTTTGTGCTGAATTAGTACTGGGATATCTCTTTGTCCATCAGGCAAAGATGATCACAAACTACATGGACGTGGGGTTCCAGATCTTGTTGTAGGCCCATGGCAACTAGAGCTCGAGTCTGATGAAGAGCTTGAATACTTTGCTGGTTTGCCTACAGCCAGAGCTAGAACCGGATCTTCAACCAGAGCTACAACCGGAGGTCTGCAATTAGATCTCTAGCCATGGTCTCTCTCCCTTTTTTCTTTTTTCTTTTTAATTGTTTTTATCTTTTCAATAGTATATTATATAGAATCTCTTCTTTTTCTACTATTCTCAATTTCCAGCGCTATATTTTTTTGTCACGTCACTTCAGTTCAATGTGTTGCGCATGTATATTGAATTCAAAGAGACCGTTATGGAGCGTTGCCACCCACCTACCAGTACTGCCTAACGCGACATAGACCGTTGTTCGCCAGTAGATGCGGTAGTGTTTTTTTTTTTTGAGTTTATAAGCCTTTCCCCCTTGGGCTATGAGGCGGGAGCGGAAAGAGTAAGTAGGCATATTCGGCTAAATATTCGGCTAAATATTCAGCTTGAGTTATGTATAAAGAGTGCGCATGTGATACCAGAAGTTGTTCTCCCAAGATGGTAGTAGAGACAGCAGCTTAAAGTTATTCATGTATAATTTATCTAAGTTATATTACTATATACTTATTTATCTACATAACGGCCATCACGGTTATAAAAAACAAGAAAGGGTTGAATGAGGAAAATGAGGCAACACCATATACACTGCACTGATGCTCTCTCACATTGCACATTATCTCTGTTCAAATATAGGTCCCAACCCATAATTCACAGTCCATCCAGAGTTAGCTGCTCACTCTTGTTACCTAGCTTCGATATTTGCAAGAACACATCCGTGCCATAGCCCTCGAGGCTGTAGAGATTGAAAGAATCAGCATCAATCCTAGGGCCTATATCCTGCTTATCTCGGCTTACCTATGGAGCTCCAAACTCCCAGCCCAATACTCCGCATATACCCTACTCATGGGCAAGCCAATCCCCAGTCTCAAATTCGGCGGTCGGCTGGTCAGCGACGACAAAGATGACTCTTCCCTCGAACCAGCTTTCCTTGAGGTCATATCTATACTTCTCTGATGGCCCGCAATATTACTGGTATGCGTATGCGTGTTTAGCAACTCCTGCATCGTCGCTGCCATAGTCGGCACTCTTGCAAAGTTCTCTAGTCTTGCCTGTGACCTTGTACCTTTGCTAAAGGACCACAAGTGGGGAAGCTCATCAGGTGGTATACCCCCTCCTTGATCAGACACCCTGAATATAATATGTTGCGGCGCATGACAAATCAGTACTCTTATGGGTGGTAATTTTTCCGTAGGTAATGCTGGGTGATGTTTCTCAATTGTGGCTTGTATGGAGTTCCGGAGAAGCTCGCCAATCATGTACTCCAGATGACTTAATATATACGGGAATATGGTATCCGTATGTCCTTCTATTTCAATTTCTGGAATGGGAGAGTCTGAGCCAAATGCTTCTCTGGCGAGGTTTTGTGCTAATTTCCCACAACGCTGGACCACTTCTTTGGCATTACATCGTAAGAAAACTTCTCCGACAAAGTCAGGGTGGCTGTTTGGTTGTTGGAAGGGGTTTGAATCGGGGAAGTGGAAGGGGGAGTTGAAGGTATCAGTGAGGGCTATGTGCTGCTCCGCAATCACACGTCGGGATATCCTCTAGCGGCTCTGGTCAGCCCCGTTCTTGTATATATTTCAGGACCCAGAAGAAACATACACTTCGGAGTAACTTATTCATAAATCTGTCAATTTCAGCAGCAGGCACCAAATCTCTGCACTCCAAAACTCCCATTGCTAGGTTCGGTATTATGGTCAAATGCTCCCTAAGCATGTTCTTGACAACACTGCAAAACCTATCATTGTCCTCTATGGTTTTTATCTCAGGCACCTTCCGCAGGGTATCAAACGCCTTATAATAGAGGTCATACACATGAGACATGTGGGGGTTTGTAACTACGACATAAGGCAGCTTCTGCATATCCCTAATACGGTCTATAAGGGTTATCAGCTTCAAGATACTTTGTTCGAGGCCCAACCTCCCGGTGACTCACGTGCTATCCTCGTAGGCAGCTCAGAGCGAACATAGTTCGCAGAATTCAGTATCCTTGCTTCATCTAGGTTGCGCCCGCCGAAGAAAATGAGCTGGCGCAGAGAGATAGGCCGTGCAGGTTTGTCTACATATGAATCGAGCACCGAAGATGAGCGCCATCGCAGGTTGGGAGCTAGATTGGGAGTTAGAGCTATGATCGCTGCTTGCTGGGCGGAATTGTTCCGTTGAATGGTTGTTTGGAGGCCCCGGTATTGAATAGAATGATGTGGGTTGGGTATGATGCGGGCAATTAAGGCCTTATGGCAGTGCCATGGCAATTGTGGTAGGCGCGGTGGCATTGTTGGTAGAATGCCATGGGAGTTTGGTGTGGATATTGCTATTAGAGCCAACAGGTGAAAAGTCTGGGGTAGGAGTACATGAAAATTAGCCCAGTCTTTATTGCTTTTGTGTCACGACAGCCTTGTAAGGTATAACTGACTGCAGGCCAGCGAGAATCATTGTGCATCATCAGTGGGCTATTGCAGCTGGCGGGAGATGTACCTTGGGTTATATTATGAGGATATAGGTAGATCCACAGAATAGATCTAGAGGTCGGTGCGATCACGGGCTTTGAGTTTTCTCAACTGGAGGGCGAGTCTGCTCAGCTGTCGGCGCGGCAAACCAGTGAAACAAGTGCACAGTTGCGTTTCAACTACCTACGTAGTAACTGCTGCTGTCCCGAGTATGTCTGTCGTACTGTAAATACCCACCACACACACCACAACCGAGCGGGGCACCATGCCAAGCCTCAAATTGCCTCACGTGACGGAGTATACAATAAGCGATGGTCTCCTGGTGACGCCAAGGGGCCCGTCATCCTGCTGGGCTGGTACTCTTTGTGAAATATCTACTGGCACTAAGACTACAGTGACTGTGAATATTCCCTGGCACGACTGGCGTCCTGAGTAAGCGGTCTAGCTGAGTTTTGCGCTGCAGCTCTCGAGATCTCGTCCTCGTGCTAGCTGCGCTCTTACCTCCAAGCTACCCTATATCATACCCCCCGCCTTCCTGCCCCACCCCCACCCTCCTACAGCTTGCACATTTATCTCAAAGAGCTCCCGTTCACCAACGTCGACAGCGTGGCTGCAGGAGTCTGCGGTTTACTAGAGCCGGCCTTCTAATATACAATAATCGCAATTTATTCTCTAATAGTTTCCTATATTGGCCACGGTATTACCAATTCCGAGTTCACACTAAAGACTACGCCACTCACGACCTCGCGTCTCCTGCTGTTATCTCCAGCATACCATAGGCACCACAGGATTGTTGTGAGATATTGTCAACATGGACATTGTATGTTGTGGCCTTCATAATCAGTGACTCGGCAAATTCGGAATTTTGAGAGAAGCTGACGGATGCTGCCACGGCCCAGCAGAATGACCAAAACATGTTGGTGGAGGAGCTGGAAACACCAGATGAGAAGCAGGACATCGCCATCATCAATCCACAGCCGATGGAGGAGGACCAAGCTGAGGAGAAAATTCAAGTCTCCGCTGATAACTGTCAGTCACAACTTTGGGCTCCCCCTACTCCCACAGACGAAGGCGTCACATGCCCATTGGTGACTTCCATGATATCCAGGCAAACGCTAATTCGCCTACAGTCGAGGAAATGAGTAAACATGTCCTCCTGGAGCCCTTTCCGGATCTAGAGATCATCGACGAGGCTCACTTCACATGGGGAATTGAGGGCTGGCGGTCTATGGAGAGGAAGGCCCATGGCCCAGTTTTCGAGTGTGGTGGTTACCCATGGTTGGTACCTTGGTAGAGATTTCATGGATCCCCACAACTGATATTTTGATCTCAGGCGGATATTGTTCTTCCCCTACGGAAACGGCTACCAATGTGCTTCCCTGTATCTTGAACACGGCTTTGATGATACGAATAAACCACCAGAAGGATGGTATAGCTGTGTACAGTTTGGCCTGGTCCTTTGGAACCCCAGGGAGCCGACACATCATATTGCACATAGTATTCCTCTCCCATAAGGACCGTGGCATTACAAGGAAGGCTGACCAGACACAAGTGGCGACACATAGGTTCACGGTGGAAGAAGGTGACTGGGGATTCACTAGATTCGCGGAATTACAGAGGATTTTTCACAAAGACGATGAGCATGAGCGCCCCATGGTTGAAGACGATTCGGCAAATATCACGGCATATGTTCGAGTCTATAAGGACCCTACCGGCGTTCTGTGGCATAATTTCGTTAAGTGAGAGGCCGTCTCTGAAAATCTGGTACTTGATTCCTTCCTAACATTTAGCAGCTATGACTCGAAGAAAGAAACAGGATTTGTGGGGCTGAAGAACCAGGGTGCCACATGCTATCTCAATTCGTTACTGCAGTCCCTGTATTTCACGAATGAGTTTAGAAGGGTAACTACGGTTTTGTACTTGTTCAAAGTTCTCTTACTGATCTCCCTGTAGGCTGTGTACAAAATTCCCACCGAGACAGAACAAACAACAAATAGTGCCTTGGCTTTACAGCGACTCTTTTATCAGCTACAGTCAAGCGCTGAGGCTGTGGGCACGCACGAACTTACCCGGTCATTTGGGTGGGAAACCAGGCATATTTTCGAGCAGCAGGATGTGCAAGAGCTGAATCGAAAGTTGATGGAGAGTCTGGAAGAAAAAATGAAGGGCACTGAAGCAGAAAATTCCTTGGCGAAGATGTTTGTCGGCAAGACCAAAACTTATGTTGAATGCATAAACGTCGACTACACATCATCCAGAGTGGAGGATTTCTGGGACATTCAGCTCAATGTGCGAAACTTCAAGAATTTGGATGAATCCTTCAAGGACTACATTGCAGTTGAAACTTTGGATGGAGAAAACAAATATTTCGCCGAGGGCCACGGTTTGCAAGATGCTAGAAAGGGTGTTATCTTTGAGTCATTTCCGGAAATTCTGCATCTTCATCTTAAGCGGTTTGAGTATGATATCAACAGAGACTGCATGATGAAGGTACGCTAAACAGTCATTACGGTCATGATGCATTCATTCGCTAATCCAAGATAAGGTTAATGACCATTATGTATTCCCGCTTGAATTCGATGCTGCGCCTTACTTATCCGATGATGCAGATAAGTCAGAGTCATACAAGTATTCCCTTCATGGAGTTTTGGTTCACAGTGGTGATTTCAATGCAGGTCACTATTATGCTTTTTTGAAACCACTCAAAGATGGGTTTTTCTTCAAGTTTGATGACGACAGAGTGACTCGGGCCACCATACGTGAAGTTTTAGATGAAAACTTTGGAGGGGAGTATCCCAATGGTGTTCCCCGAACAGCTCCCCGGACTCCAGCTCTCAAAAGGTCTATGAGTGCATACATGTTGGTATACCTTCGAGAAAGCAGATTGGATTCTATCCTTCCCCACATTGGGGAGGAGGATGCCCCTCAACACCTGAGTAAGTGCGAAGTTCTTCAGATGTGGCAAGATGGAGTCACTAATGGAGAATAGAGGAACGATTCGAGAGGGAACGAATCGAGAAGGAGAACAAGCGGAGAGAAAAGGAGGAACAGCACCTCTACCTGCATGTTCAAGTCATTGAGAATGCTCACTTCAAGGCTCACGAAGGGTTTGACTTGGCAGCATGGGATGATACTGATGGCGAACCTGCAGCTAGCCCTAGGATATATAAGGTTCTCAAAGCCAATCCTTTTCGAGACCTCGTAAAGCAAGTAGCAGCCGATTTAGGGGAGCCAGAAGATAGGGTGAGGTTGTGGTCTATGGTTAATAGACAAAATAAAACCGTTCGCCCAGATCAGCCAATTGCGGACCTTGACATGAGTGGGTTCTTGCCCAAACTGACGCCTGGAGGATACATAAGCTAATTATCACAGGCATTGAGGATGCATCCTCAAAGTATGGAAACAAGGGCCAATTTTTTCGACTTTGGGCAGAAGTAGCACCACAGATGGAAGGACTACCACTAAATTGGACTTCCGCTCCCCTCAGTCAAGGAACTCATATCGTGATTTTCCTCAAACTGTTTGACCCAGAGACGCAAACCCTAAGAGGCATTAATCACGTCTATATGAAAAAGAATGACAAAGTGGCCGACCTGGCGCCACTGATACTTACGGAGATGAACTGGACGCCCAGTACGGCATTGAGGTTATATGAGGTATGCGATCTGAGTGTAATTCCCATGGTCTATAGCAACACTGATGACTCTTTTAATTATAGGAAATCAAACCATCTATGATTGAGCCAATGAAACCTAAACAGACATTCAGCCAAGCTGAAATCCAGGATGGTGATATAATATGCTTTCAGAGGACACTCACTGAAAAGGAGTGAGTTTATACCCACTCCTATGAAAAGTGCAGTGCTAAAACCCAAGCAGGACCAATTATCTAGCATCATCAGACCCTCCGCGATTTACTGACGCGAAAGAGTTCTATGAGAACATGACCAACCGCGTACTTGTGAAATTCTTACCAAAGGTGGAAGGCAAGACGTTCGACCTTCACCTTAATAAAAAGATGAGCTACGATCAGGTAAGTGAATCACAGCTTCAACGAGATCATTGGATAAATTCTGACTGGACTGGTAAATAGATTGCTCAGAGGGTGGGGCAATTCCTGGATGTACCCGGTACTCACCTCCGCTTTACGACAATGAACCCTCATACGGGTGCACCACGACAAGCAATTAAGCGATCTGCCAATCAACTACTGTCTCAGATTCTGCAAACTTCGTACCATAACTATATATCGACAACAGGTCTTTTTTACGAGGTGCTAGACCTTCCACTTAGCGAACTGGAAACTAAGAAAGTGCTCAAGGTTACCTGGTTACCAGATGGTATCAGCAGCTCAGAGACTTATGACCTCTTGGTGCCTAAAAATGGCCAGATTCAAGATCTTAAGGAAGTACTCCAGAAGAAGTTAGAATTCGATGACGAAGCAATGAAAAACATTCGAATTTTTGAGGCACATACTGGAAGACTTCTCAAGGTTTTGACTAATGATTATGGAGTGCTGGGAATTGCTGACTATGTTGATATTTTTGCGGAAAAAATACCCGAGGATGAGTTGAATATGGACGAAGGCGATCGATTTGTCCATGCATTCCACTTCCACAAGGAGCCAGTTAAGGTGCACATCAGGGGTATCCCCTTCCGCTTTGTTGTGAAGAATGTGTGTATAAATATCTCACTCCACCATTATTTCTGTTTCTTATTTTTCCTAGGGCGAAATCTTCAAACAAACGAAGGAGCGCTTGCAAAAGCGGACTGGCTTGAAGGGGAAACCGTTTGAGAAAATCAAATTTGCTGTGGTGAAGAAAGCTTCATTCTCGAAGCCTATATATTTGGGAGATGGTGAGTAGTTACCTATCGCCCAGAAAGCTATTGCTGACATTGACATCTTTACAGAGGATATCCTGTCTGATGCTATAACGGAAGAGGGTGATTCGATAGGTCTTGATCACGTGGACAAATCCAAGGGAAGCATTTGGCGTGGCGAAGGTGGGGTGTTTATCAAATGATTCATTTGGCATTCGCATGTCCTTTGTCGAGGGGTCTTTTCGTATTTCTGGTTATCTTCGTTTCACCCCTATTATTTCCTTTTGATTCTTTTTGGCGGAGATGTTATCCTGAAGTTGGTTGGGTTCAGAGCTATATGAATTGGGGTTGTCGGTCGCTTGAAATTGATGAGACGATGATAATGGATCATGGAGGCGGCCTGGATATCGTCACCAGCGCATCTCCAATAGTGCATACTACTAAAGCTCATTCTATACCACTGTGATTATCTGGGTCGTTCGTTTCTGAGGATAGCGAATGTGAGTTTGAGTTAAGCAACAAAAGGGTTTACAGTCCATCATTACAGCTTTATAGGCGCACCGGCATTATTAACAACCTGAAATGCATATTGTCAAGAGATAAGTATCATAAGCTTACCCTGTATTATTCTCTTCTACAGGGCCTCCTCCTCCTTCCTGCCTCCCCACGGCGTGGATCCGTCATAGCTACCGAATCAAAATTGATATCGAACCACGGACGAAGATCCTCAGTATTAGGCCTACAGGCATGCTCCTTTCCCGTCCCTTACCCCTATTGCCTAATACTTCCCTTTTGTATACCTGCCTGTATGCTATAAATACTGTGGGATAGATGGGCTAATATATAATGATCACTACATGTTCGGGGGTTATAGGCGTAAAAAGTTTGAGACAGCAGATGAGGTGTCCGGTCTACAAACAGTGGGGGCAGGATTACTCAATTGCAGTTATGGGGTATTATTTATGGGGAAAGTGAGATGAAGGAGTAGAGAGGCTAGAATATATATGGATTAGAGGGGGCTGGGGTTTGTTTTGTTTAGTCCTTTTGTTTTCTATACTGAAGAAAGCCTTCCTCTTGGAAGAAAATAGAGCTATAGAACAGAAAAAAAAACAGTGATGGTTCGTGATATCAAAAATTTTCATTATAGCCGCTCTACAAGGACCAACATGTATGGAAATTGGGAGAACAGGGTACATAGTTTTTCACACATAACCTAGTGGTGATGTTAGCATTTCCATTTCCTTTTATATAACTTGTGGATTGGTAGGAGTGCCGTATACGGTGACATCTGGGAAAGGCGGTGGGAGGTGAGCTGGTATGATAACGCACCTTTCCTAGCACCCTGAAAGAAGAGCTTCACGACAAATACCTGCAGTGCTGCCATGGTGACCATGATAAAGGCCTCAACCAGCGAGAATTTAAGGATTCGGGACTCGGTGGAGCGGACGGTGGAGAAGTTGCGGTTTTCTCGGGTACGGAAGTATTTCTGGTTGCGGGAGATGGTGGAGAGTTGTCCAGAGATCTTGAAGAGGGATTCTTCTAGTCCAGACATGTGCTCGGCAGGGGCAGCCTCCTTTGTTGGGATCTCAGCTCGTTCCTCGTTCTCAACCTATTATGTGGGCCATCAGTCAGGACCAGAGCTTCGACTCAGCATGCAAGGCCTTGGTAAAGCAGCTTGGTTGGGGGGGTGGTTGGCACTGACAGCAATTTCAAAGTCCACCATCTTCTCCGCAAAGGTTGACATGTCGTTAGAAAAGCAGAATTTGTATTCTCCAATGTCGTTGGCAGTGAAAACAAAGTCCCCTTGTCGTTCCTTACTCCCATCCAGAATGATCTTCTGGGTAGGCCCGTACACAACGTAGTCAATATCGAAAGAACCTCCTGATTGCACCTATGCTAACGTTAATGCAGTTCTGAATCCGAATGACACCAAGATACCCATACAGCAAAGTAAAACGCCACTTTCAATGCCTTCTTGTCGACCTGTGTGTAAAAGCATGTCTTCTCGTTTGCTGCAAGCTTATACGTAAGGGCGGTTCCGGCTACGATGTTGAAGAGTGCCAGCAGAGCTGTACTGATGAGCAATAACTGCCGCATGATTGATCTATATGGTATCGATATTCCCTTGTTGCGTCCCTTGTTGCGGGAAGAAACAACCCAGAATGCTTGAAGGTGGCATCAATTGGAGACCTGAATCTACCTCTGGACTGTGTATCTATCTGCACGTTCATCTGTCACATGACCCTCGCCAGGAATTATTAGTTCCATACAACAACCGCTTGACGAAATAGCTGGACGACGCCCCTATATAAGCCAGAAACTGCAGCCACAAAAGCAGGGCTCAGCGGTTTAGACTGTACTGTCCTGAACAGGTGGCAACCCTGATATATTCTATGTTCGATGACCCACTCTACCCACTCAACAAAAATTAATGGTTACGAAAGTTTCCAACACTACGGCTCCACCCCACCCCGGCGATGCCATTTATTCTCGACCTGATTCGCACTCCCCAGAAACTGCTCCTCAACCGTTGATTTGCACCCCAGTTTTAACATGCTTTCGTAGAGGACGTGTGGTTCAATTGGGGACAAAACGGGTTTTCGGTACGCCTAGACCCGCATGGAAAATTCAATGTCTCCGAGGGAGATCGGGAACGGAAGGAGTGTGGGTTTCCTTTAAATCAAGTAAAATCTTTTTGGGTAAGGTTTGTGATCCTGCTGGTCTGATTCTGGGAATCTGTATTAAGGCTCGTCATAGATAAACAACACCAAGGATTACATGCAAATCATCCTGAATCGGGCTCACAATGGTATATTCCCACAGTCTGCTACCCTACACTGGTCTGATGATTCTAGAAATGCCAAGCGGGCAGCGAATCTGGTGAAGCTCAAACAGCCGTGCCTAGATATCGACAAGAGATTCTTCAAGGACAAATACTGCAAAATAAAGCCCACATAAGTGGAAAGAACACACAGTAAAATTCTCACCGCTGATATATACTACAGACCGATGATTGAGGAGCGGGAAGACAAGTTCAAATCTCTTCCAGAATAGCAGCCACTAGGAAATGTTATCTGCAGGGCGATCGGCCAGGAAGATCTTGATCGAAAGCATCCTGATATATGTATTGAGCAGTGACCGGTTTCCTTAAGGGACGCGAGACTCCAGAAATACAAGGAGCAGGAATGCACAGAGAGCAAAGCCGGTCACTTCGTATAATAATTGATGTATTCGCAGTAGCCAGGGCGGGAGTAACTCCATGGCAGCGGATACCCCACTTTATCCATATCTTTTAGTGGAATGGGATTCCAACATGAGGCAGTTGTAAGAGCTGAATTAGCAAAGGGTAAAAAGCGAGATGTGGCAGAGGAAACCATTTCTACCAACATCCAGTGGTAGAAAATAAAATATGATGAAGGCTATCATGAAATGCATCGAATTGAGGAGTTTTCACAGCGTGTATTTGGTAATGGGTATAAAGTGCGAGTCCATTTGGAATTTCGAGTAAGCCTTAACCCAGCTTGTCGCCAAATAGACTGATATTGAGATCATGTTTACCATGATTGAGTACCGAGCCCTGGCTTGTACAGTTTGGGGGAGATACCACCTGACATGGTGTCTCGATATGCGTAGCCGTAAGAAAAACAG
>Ga0307514_10004874_pt1 | contig 12207 bp, 11 predicted proteins | sample 16_EM_MG_FD_203088 | JGI IMG/M metagenome (GOLD analysis project Ga0307514, IMG submission 203088) | Populus trichocarpa ectomycorrhiza microbial communities from riparian zone in the Pacific Northwest, United States - 16_EM | ecosystem: Host-associated > Plants > Roots > Unclassified | place...
CCTGTTGATTCTTCATCACCATTCCTTTCGATATTCATTATTCAGTATACCAATATACATCTCTTCTCCGAGCGCAATATTACCTCGTAAGCAAAGCGTATCTTTGCAAATATCCCTCCAAATAAACCATGATTATCCCTCCAATTTGGCCATGAGGTACCTCTTCCAATAGCCCACTCCATTGACAGGCCTTTCTAAAATATGGCTCCACTAACCACCGACCCCAACCCTCCCACTAACTGACTGCCAAACTGTATCACTAGTAAGGCATGCCTCATGTAGCGTTCAATTTTTAATATGTTGCATGATGTGTTTGCCGAGCGTAAGTACTCGGTGCAATGATTAATTATATTGTGGTGCATGCAGGTTCATTATCCAACCAAACTACAGTCAGTACAGCGTACTGTTACATACTATAGTTATCAAGGAATTCTCCGTCTCGTAGCCTAAGGCTCCTCTCGGGGGACAGATGTATAGGCTCAAAAGAAGAAAAGAATATCAAGGAATTCTGGTCTGAGAGCTGCATGCACCGCAATAAATTCTTTTTTTGAGTCTATACGTCTGCTCCCCGAAGGGAGTCATAGGTTATGAGACAGGCTGCAACAATTTACCTTTGTGCTGAGTACAACACTTACAGTATGTAGCGGATGTCTGTTCTCGGACCCGCGACTCTAGCCTGATCTTGGCATTGGCCGCGGTGTTGTCAACCGTTACGCTGCATGATTACGCCCACAATGGTGCTAATAACCCAACCACCGACGGTAGCGCCCTGACGCCCTGGTACCAGCCCGACGCTTCTTTTTATTACTCGCATTCAGACTATCTAGACTATGGTGAGAGACCCTGGCGCCCTGCCACCATACTCACGTTCCAATGTCCCCCATGTCATTCACTCTTTTTTTTATTTTTTATTTTAAGGAATCATTAATCGCATTCAGCCTATCTAGACTATGGTGATGGACTGCAGCTCCCAGGGTGTCCTAGGTGGCCTCTGTCCTCCGCTCGGGCCAGTCCTAGCCCTCCCCTCTACGCGAACAAAATTACATTACATGAGAGATTCCATGACCCTCTCACACTATCCCTCGTCCTGCCACATCTGCTCTGTTGACCTTCCCTTTCCGTCTCACACCCACTGAAAGCGTTGGAGATGTACTGCGTTCTGTAGTGTCTATCCATTGCTTAACCCCCAGGGTTCATCCGCCTTCCCAATCTCCCATAGCCACTGTCGTTGCGGTCCTTTGCCTGTTACCATGTAGTCAGTCACTCTTGTAGCTGTGTCCCCTGTGTGTCTCCCCACAGCACCACGACCACATGCACACTATACCAGGGGTCTAGCAGCAATTTCACCTAGTGAGGGTAGGGTAGGCGCTGTAATTTTGGACCTCCCTTGTTTCTTATCCATACTTCTCTGTTTCTGCAGTAATAGACGAAGCACATCTAGTTGGGGGAGTCACTGTAAGGAAGTCATAAGTTCGTTGCACTTCTCTTATTTCTTCCATACACCTAACTAAGTTGACCACCGGGGAAGACTACAATTTCATATATTTTACAGGGATTATGTAACAAGGTTGCGACACTGAGGATTTCCTAGAATCTGATTATTTTTGCACACATGATTTATTTCTTTATCTGATTCAAGTCTAATTTTATTCTTGTGCTTTGAAAGCGAGTTGTACTTTGAAAGCGAGTTGTACTTTGAAAGCGAGTTGTACTTTGAAAGCGAATTGCGCTTTGAAAGACTATCTTGGCGGGATTTGGGAATAGTATTTAAGGAGCCTGTTTTCCCGTTAGATTTTGATTTTCTTTCTTCAGATCATTCCGTAGTTAACAACTTCAATACAAGAGATCAACCAGTTAATTCCTCAGTCCCTCCGGGACTATTACCCTCAAACACATTTATCACTTTACCTTTATTTAATCTTGATAGTTTATAAGTATATGACTTATAACTAAGTCCTTATAAATTACAAGTCCCCTACCTTTACAGTCACCCGCACTGAGTAGGCAATGAATCTGTTCAACCCTATGAAAAGGAAAGGCAAACGAGAAACAAACAACCCCATATCCTTTTCCTGAGGATATACGGTTTTCTTAGGCATCGCTATTTCTGTGATTCTGTGATTCTGTGATTCTGTGGTTCTGTGATTCTGTGATTCTGTGATTCTGTGATTCTGAATACCCTGCTGTTGGAGTCTGATATCATGCTGTTTCGAGATACTAGATAACTCCATTGCAGGCTTCAATTTACATGTGATGTAGGCTGCATATGCAGATCTGCATGTGCACTAGTCTGATTGGTGCAAATGAGAACTGTGATGCACGATATATCATGTCCATAATCCGTGATCACCGATTGCCCATGTGGTCAAATAACTATTCCGTGCCAAAGTAGGAGGTACGATACAGAATAATCGAAATTTCTTGGCCGTCATCACCGGCCCAGTACTCCTCAATTTCATGATAAAACCACACAGTCTACGTACCCGTATCTCACCACCCAAGCCTTTGATCTGCTATTCCACTTTGACCTCAATTTGGCTCCGATTTAGCTCAGATGCCAATAGCTATAGTCTTGTAGGTATTAAATTCAGATTTGGAATACAGCATCCTGAATATGGTGAGGCCACCCCGGCCCACACCCGGCTCCCACATCCATCTAGTTACCATACAGTAGTTACATCAGCTAACCATATTGCTCAAAATATCAACCAGTGGCGTAAGTATAACTGGCTATAGTTTTCTATTGAATTTTTCACTAACTGGGGTGGGTTTCTCCGGTAGGCACCCGTCAACCATCTTTTCTCACCTCAGCACCTCTCCCCCCCCCAGCTTTGGCATGCCAGGTGTCCGTACAATTCAAGGGCAACTAAGTATACACGCCAGGAAACACCCCTAACCAAGCCTGCGCAGGATTAAGTGGTTTCCAAGGCTATGGTGCAACCCAGCTGACTCCAAGTGTAAAAGACTGTACTGGGGGGGAATCCAGCCAAGTGTGCGTTGAGGCGAGTAGGGGAAGTGTTGGAGTGAGTTTGGGGTTCAAAATCAAGTAGTTGCAAAATATGTAGGTATGTAGTGGCTGTTTCCGCATGCTGGTGCGGACTGTAGCTCATAAATTGGGCTAGGGAAGGTTATTAGGGGCAGAGTGCAATATTTGAGGCTTCCATAACAGTCCTTTTAAGGATAGGTGTAAGTCAGACCATTGGCGATATACATGGTGAATGGATGATGAGATGTCATTAAAGATACCTATCTTTATACCGAGTCGTGAATTCGCAACCTAGACAGGATAACTAAAGCTCACATCAAGTAGAACACTGCCTAAAAGCTAGTGGTCAGCCCACAGCATCCCGTAGTGGTAAGAAGGGCACCGAAGATAAGTGAAGACGACATAAGTCTTCCTAGACAAAGTGGGCAATCCTTGTGAGGAAATTACTAGACCGACCTTGCAGATGTTCTTAAAGGGAACGGCACTAAACTGTATTGGGGATGATACATACTGTACATATTCACCTCCCATGCTCCAAAATTCAGCAGAGCACCTGAAGGGCTACGGCTATGAGCCTACAGACTTGGATTTGGGCACGAGAGAGATTTAGGATCCTCACATCAAGCTTAAACTTGAAATAAAAAATCCCGGCAATATTCTCAAGATACATACTGTACATGTGGTTATGCAGGCATCGACGACGGCACTTTTGACGAAGCCCTACTATGTATATCTGAATTCTCAACTTGTAGGTTTGTCAATTAATCTGTAGCGACAGCTGGGGCACGCCACCACTGATGGAAAAAATAGCAAGTGAATGAAATCCACATAGTATCCCGAATCCCCACCATCACGGTCCCAGTGATCGACTGTGTTATGCGAGAGCTACTGTCTTGGTTGGCCTCATGTACATACTAAGTAGGTAGCTATACGTGGCAGCAACTAGAGTAATGACTAGTATTGATGTAACTGCGTAAGATAGTTAATAAAACCATTCCGAGTCTGGGGTGGTTCGCAGTAATACAGCGCCAGGTAAAAACGTCATTTAGCGAATTCAAGGAGTCATACTATTGTGGAGCGTACTTAATACCCTCGATCGGATCTCGGTTACTTACCCTGAAGTTGGCCTATCGATAGCATCACAATACATAGAAGAGTTACGGAATGGATGCTACCAATCTGGAACGAAATCTCCCAGCCCCGCCTGGGCCAGTGAATGGCTCTGGAATGTATATACATGCACAGTACAGGTCACTAAAGATTTATTTGGCCTCGTAGTACCAATAGTCATTGTTTTCTGCCAACTGCCGTGTCATCCTTGTAGAGGGTGATTGGGATGCTGATTGAGGCGCTCAGATTTCTCGCATAGCAACGCAAAACGCACCGAAAATTGCCCTATTTGAGAATTCTAATAGAAATCCAGGTTCCATTCAAGAGACTGGGGACACCTTGTAATTAACAGAAATTTACATACAGGATTTTCTCACTATTCCTAAGCAAGCACTGCAATTTGTACTATGTGAGAAGGAAGCTGTATTACCTGGCCAATCTGTATGTAAACGATACAAAGCAACCACATCGACTACTTTGGGGAGCTCCCCTGCCTTGCCCATTCGGTTTCTTGGCTTGTGGTTATAGCAAGTGATAGTCTTCTTCTACCCAATTCTAAGTCCACATTGGAAGTGATATTATGGTTGATTTCTGACGCACATGGAAACATGGGTAGTTTTGGTACAAAACAGGGGAGGTTGGTGAACAAAGATGCCTAGAACTGTACGTATAAGCATGGTAATAATATTACTGGGAAAACAGACTAAGAATACAAGAATCAGCTTCGTGAACTCTGCATCTATCAGAATCCAATGACTGATTCTTGTTCAAGGTTGTAGTATTAGTATTAGCGCTAGAAATGACTCAGTACAGATAAAGAGTCTTCACTCCGAGTTTCCCTGGGACAAGTATGTGTAAATTTAACTATCTACCTACAAGTGGGACGTGGCGGTGTTGGAATGCGGGAATCATGCAGCACCACGGGAGCTGCAGACTCCCACGTGGGCGGAGGAATAAATTGAAGAAGCAGTGCAAAATCAGCAAATGGAAGGAAACCAAGATGCCGGGGCAAAGGATATGTCGGGCTGTGACCTCCACCAGGTAGTTCTTCCTATGATTCTTCTCCCGCTGTGATTCCTTCCGTAGATATATTGTTAAGTTTCGTGATAAAAAATCGCTCATTAAACGAGTTGGGGAGTAGAGGTGGACACCATACAACCTTGCTCTATTGCGGACAGTAAGTAATAAATGGAGGGTATCTGTTGACAGAATCACTGGTGGGATTGGAGCTATGAGGTCCACTATGTAGAATGCATAGCTATTGAGAGAAAGATAAAGACAAGGGGTAATGCCGTGGTAACAAATTCAAGGTGAGCCCTTCCTTATAGTCTACTTACGACAATTTGTGCTGCCAGCACCTTGCAAATTACGTACTAAGAGGAGCTTTGAACCCCCGTACAGCAGTGAGCCAACCCGTTACTCAGTTGTCTAATACACCGACGAGAGGTCCCCATTATCCCAGCCGAAATACTGTGACTCATGCTACTCTCCGCCACTTCTCTTTCAGCTCGGCTGGGAGCGGCTCAACCCAGTACTTGCGTGTCTCTCTCGTATCCCAATCCTGCAATACCAGCGTCCCCTGTACACACCTAATCCTCATCCTCTCCCGGTTTTCTTTTCCCAAACCAACAATTTGTCCTAAAAGTTCTGCTAGCCTACCCAGGGGCACTTTTTGTGACTGCTCCCACGCTGCAATCATTGCATCATTCTCGCTTTGCTTGGTGACGGATGTAAAAACCCCCTTTTTGTGTATGCCGATGTACAGATGACGGGTATTGGAGAACCATCGTTGAGGTGTACAGTCACGCGTGGTGGTTTTGAGCTCGATTATATGTTCTTGGGGGACTAACTCCCCTGCACGGTAGATGGATAATCGCTGCCCTGAGGGTGACGTTGATGACCCAGTAAGTGGAATTCTAGTCGCGGATTCGTCATGGACCTTTTTCCCCACAGCCATTGTAGATAACTGTTTTACTAGCTTATCCATGAAGGCTTCCGTCAAGGGGTACTTCGCCGGTGGTGCAGTGTCAGCAGCAGCCTTTTCTACAGGCGGTTGGGCTGCGATTGGGTGCTGCATGGCTATGCTCGTTGTCGTTAGGGTCGCGTCGACGTTGTATGCATCGGTAATAAACCGAACCACCAAGTTCAATCCCCCAAACGTATATCCCACAATACGGTAATGCTCCCCCACCCCCTGCATCATATCTGACGCCTTCACAAACCTCTTCTCAAAAGAATGCCCATACTGACGGGACCGAATAGCGGGGTTAATAACCTCACTTACAGCACCATCAAGGCGGGTAAAAAGAGCAGTATTGTTAACCATCTCAACACCAATGTCAAAGTCTCTCCAAGCGTTCCTACACACAAACCGATAGAGGTTTTGCAAGACATTCCGGTCACAGATGATATGAGTCTCGTTGAGGTCAAATGTGGGCTGGGTGATGAGGAGAGCCTGTAGCAAGGGCTCAATTGGGCATTGAGGGAGGCGATAGGCATTCTGGGTAATGATAAAGAGACCGCTGTCTGGAGTGAGGGTTTGCGGTAGATTTGGTGGATCCCATTGTGGTGGGTAACCTGGGGGTTAAATTTCCACTTTCTCAGTGGTGATTCACAAGGGGTGAACAAGGGTACTAGTACTCACCAGGAACCACGATTGAAGGGCCTGGATTTTCACCTTCGTCTGAGAGCCAATTGTACGAGCTCAGCAAACGAAAATTTGTCTTTGAAATGGATGGAGCAGTGTTTTTGAGATCAGCTGGATTCCATCGTGCAAGGATTCGAGCTGTTGTCTTTTGTACTGGATTTCTTTTTGTAGGGTTTGCCATTAATATGACTTGGGTGGGTTTGGTGGTGATGCTTCTTCTATGCGCACGGCTTTAGGTATAGGTTGCGACGCTTGGTGGATTGAATACACACTAGGCCTCCAACCCCGCACGTATCATATGTATGCATGCGTGTGTGCTGTATGGAGTACATGCCCCTGCACCTGGGGACGCAAGAGCTTAGTTAGTACAATAGAAATTCGATTTAAACATGCAATCAGGCTCACCCTTGGGTGAGTATTCTCTTCTACAGAAGGTTGGGTAAGGGCCGATAGTTATGCAAGGTTCTAGGTATGCACATCTATGCAATGCTATGCACCATTTTGGTCTCGAGATATGCACAGAGTTTAATACACACACCTTCGGGGGAAAGGCATTTAGGCTCAAAAAAAAAAAAAAAACCACAGATTTCCTCACCTCTAGGGCAGGATCCGTTCTAATAACATATCGAGCAGATCCCCTACAAGCAGTACTGACCATCGAGGGACGTCAAGGGGGAGACTAGATTAGGCTTAGATGGGTGCATAAGTAAATAAACCTGTACCAAAAGTCTTGCATTAACATAACATAAATACAACGGATGGTTGAAAAAATAATAAGTCAAGTATTCCCGCCACCTGCCGTCTCTTAGCCCATGGGTCCACAGATCAAAGGGAAAAACTTTTCCCGCCACCTTGCATACCATCCTCTCGAAACATCCAAAACACAAATTTATCCCAAACCACCAGAGCTTATACCCGTAATACCAAAAGAAAAAAATATTACCAAGAGTGCGTATAGACTTGACCTTAACAAAGGCTGGAGTCCATCCATCCACAGATCTGCTTGAAACGCTGCTTGTTAATCCTGACAGCCATGTTCCACCTGACGGTATGGCAATTCCAGAAGTCTGGGAAATTTGGATAGCAGGCCTACGCATTGTACCAGGAAAGACACATTAGCGGATGTCTACAATGGCCAGGGCTGGGGTAGCATTTCAGGTCTAAATTACCTTAGCCTCGTTACTCTGAATTCCATAAATAACCCTTTTCCCTGCTGCCTTGTTATACAGATATACCCCACTCCCGGACTCCCCGGGCGTTGCATCGATCTCATTGTCGAAAGCCAGGTCGGTAGTATCAGTGACTGGGCCATAGCTACGCCACATACTCCCCTCAGGTTTGTCAGAGAGGAATCCATTCATGTTAAGCCTCCAGCCAGCAGAAAGAGCAGTGTTATATCCAAAGGGGATCCAGGATTGCTTGGTGTCGGCAGTCCTGAGGATGATGAGAGCGTAGTCATAGTCCCATTTACCATGCTTGGTCCAGCCCTTTACAGAGAATCTATATAAAGAGGAAGGTTATTATGAGAGGTTGCCATATGGAGCTAGGAGGGACGAACACTCGAGCCCAGTCAAAGATGATTTTGTCATATTTCCCAGTGACCCCAGGTGTTTTGAAGAGGGTGAAATTCAGGTTAGTGTGCCAAGTTCCACCTTTGCCAGAGTGGACGCAATGCCCGGCAGTGAGCACGTGCCGGGGTCCAATCAAAGTTCCTAAGGACCCAGCAGGTTAGTGTTCCTCGATGTGGCCAAAATATATGAAGTTCACAAACCTGTGCATCCAGTGCCCACCTGCCCAACCGCGCTGTATGGGTAAATCCAGGTATTGGTAACTTCAGTCCTATCATCAGCCCCAAAAACCCACCGCTTCTCCGCCATGGGTTTTGTCCTATTGCCGCGGGGCTCATCAAACTTCATTCCCCTCCCCACAGTCAATTCGCCAACCTGTCCCGCCCGCTCCTCCAGCTCCTGGAATAAATCAAAATTAAAACCCAAGCTCTGCACGACCCCATCGGGAGTCAACACCTCCACGAAGTGATTTGCCCATTTCGGTCTTGGCCAATGCTTTCCTGTAGGAGTCCCACACCTTTCGTCACCGTCGACCCCAGGAAATGACGTACTAAAGTTTGCGAACCTAGCTTTTGACGCAGGGCCAAAGATAATGTTTTCTTTACGCTTGAAGGGGTTATTTTTGGGGTCAGCGTAGGTCTCGCCGGGACCAAGATGGTGCTTGGGATTCATTGTTGGGGTGGGGTTCTTGGGAGCGGTGGTGTAAGTCTGGGTGGGGCGGTCTTCGGGGTCGAATTGCGCGTTCGTGAATTGGCAGATTGTGACGAGAAGCGCCAAAAGGAAGAGGAGGCGTTGAGGCCGCATTGTATGTGCCTTGCCCGGCCCGAGCGCTGTGGAGGCAATGTCACTGCTAGAGGATCTGGAGAAATGCGGAGAGTTGAAGAAACGAACTTCGGATTGAGAGAGGAGGGTTTTAGTTGGGAATTCAGGATGTAGGATGTTGGGGATGGGGATGAAATGTAGAGTAGGAGGGGCAGCTCAGCCCAATATGTAACTATATATACGCATTTGGAATAAGTACTAAAGCTGAAGATGCAAGTTAAACATGCTCGGTGTTCCCCCATCAAGCGCCATCAGGAATTGGAATCTGTGATGATATGTAGGTAAATCCTTGCTGCTACTACCCGAGACCCCCAGCAGAGTAGATGTCTTGCTTCATACTGACCTATTATGTAAGCCACTTGGTACCCACTAGAGAACTACTACAATCCAGCCGCACATCAATATTTCGATCAACTTGACAGTGTAGTCCAAGCAATTTCCCCAGCATGATACCTTGAGGCACGGCTCCACGGAAATATCACTGGGGCATGTCACTATGCAGGCTTCGTACGTCAGATTCGCACACCCTCATTTCAGTGTAGCCTCGAAACGAGTTTAATTGCTTCCGTAATTCAACGCCATGAGGCCATTCGCCTATCATTACTGGTACGAGGCCTGTGGTGGGCCCAGGTCTACTCCAATAGCCCATGGTCAATATTATATTATAACTCCGGCCTAAATGTGCCCAATGGCAACCAAGTCACCAAAGAAACCAAAACCGTCAAGTTTTAGAAATCGTAAAAAAGATCAGCAATAATCTAGACTCCTACAACATGTAGAGTATAGACTCTCTCTGTCTCCCTATCACCAAAAATGAACTTCTAGGGAGAAGCCTGCAAGCATCGTGCAGTGCTTTCTTTGATGCTACAAGCTCTCCTGACAATGCCAAGTACCACACAAGGCTTAAATCACAATTTCACCTACCCTTTTGACCAACGGCCTGATCAGACGGATGGCTTTATTTGTTTTAGAAATTTATTATTGAACCGAAGGTTCTAATTTTAGGAAGTTTCTATTGTGCTTGAACTTTGGGTTGGAGTACTTCTTTTGGTGCAAATCCCTGCTATATAAAAAGTACTTATGGCTTTTCAGCCAATTAGCACATTATGATAGGCAGTGTTTCTTCACTAGTAGGTATAAAGGATCCTTATTGCATATTCTGCACAAGGATCTACTACATATCTGATGCATGTCTGAGATGCGTGACCAGGGTACCTACAGAGTACTGTACTCTATTTATATTGACCCAAGCTGCGCCCTAAAGAATATCCACCGAGTGGATTGCCTTCCATACATCATGCATGACATTGGTTCGGAGAACTTCCTGCCTTGACCCTCCCTTTTCTAGCCGATAGTGTAGGTACCAACAGGCCTCGAAGCTAAGCTTGCTACTCTATACTAGTATGTATTAGCTAGTACTTAGGTACTATAAATATGAGGATTGGTGGTTAAGACCCCCGGTCGAACTAGAGCTACACGATACCTTATGGCAAGCACCTGACAGAATGTCTCAAATAAAGTATCGCATAGGTAGTACAATCGCGTACATAGGTGGGTGTGAGTTTACGATGTGTTTTGATCAAATAATTCGATATGCCTACATATTGGTATCACTCAAACACACCCTGGCGCCAAGGTAAAGTCGGTGGCTCTACAATCCCGAAGTCTCAACTCTCTGGGTCGCGGGTCAAGTATAGCGCGGAAACCTATACCCGAGGGGTCAAATTGAAAGTGCCCTCTATGCTACAGGAGACTCAACTGAATGAGAACAACGGAGAAGTTCCGGGTGGTACTACATTAGTAAGTAAACAGTTTGGATTTCTAAAAAGATGTTGCGGGGGTGGGTCAAGCAAGAAACAGATATTGTGGGTTCAACTAAAGAGTCACGCACGGAGGATTGAAAAACCACGTAAGGCAAAATAGGAGGAGATGGAGAAACAGTTGTATGAGAGATTTGTAACTGCTGGAGCAGAGGGAAAGCCAGTAGGGCAATAAAATTGAGGATATATTTTGGAAGAAAGAGAAGTACAAGCTGGAGCAGACAATGATAGTGTTGGAGTTGCTATAGCTCATGGTGTTGGAAGAACTTGGGAGATATCACTCCCTCCCAATGGCAGTTCGAAAATAATAGGTCCAACTTGCATAGTATTAGCTTACACTGTACTGGTAGTCTGGTTGCACAAGCCTTCATGGCTCACTCTGTACCCGCATCCACTGGGAAAGAAGACTCCATGTCGCCTTTTAAGACATAGGCCGAGCTCACACAGGAAAGTAATATGCATAGTCTCGAACCCGATATGCAAGGCCCCCCAAAAAGTAGCTTTAACGTGAGCTCGGCCTATGTCTTAAAAAGCGACATGGAGTCTTCTTTCTCAGTGGATGCGGTACTCTGTATATACCGTATCTACTCGAGTTATATGCTAGCGCGCCGTTAGCTGCCAGGTCAGAATGAGGATAGCCATGTAGGATCAAGCTGAGAAAACAGACATAAATGTACTGAGACTCACTAAAAAGTACAGGCAAACCTGGCTATAGTGAACCTTGCAGTAATGAAAAATTGGCTATAGTGAAGAGATTGGCTGGATTGTTTCTGCACGCACGTATTCCACCCTGGCTATAGTGAAATCAGGGCTATAGTGATAGTGAAGCGCTTGCAGCGATTTATTAATTCAGCTATAGCTAGATATAATGAAGTGCGGCAGTGGCCTTGGCACAACTTAGATGCAGGACGTATATACCAAATAACATAAGAATTAAGATGAGCGTGGATGAAGCCAGCTATCAAGACTGGATTGCTTCTTCTGTATTGCTAGATATGTACTGGTTGAGAGACCGATGGGTATTAGACAAAGATTTTGCAAAATCAGAAATGATGATGTTGTCGATCCTGACAGACTTTTTATTTTTCTAATACAGTACGTCCAAATCTGCGGTTGGAGGCATAGCAGTCGATCTAGTATGTAGACAGGCTTTTGCTTTTCTTGGCTCACGTGATCCCTTTCTATAGTGAAACCTGGCTATAGTGAAGAGATTTGGCAGATTTCTGCACTTCACTATAGCCAGGTTTGCCTGTA
>Ga0307514_10004875_pt1 | contig 12205 bp, 8 predicted proteins | sample 16_EM_MG_FD_203088 | JGI IMG/M metagenome (GOLD analysis project Ga0307514, IMG submission 203088) | Populus trichocarpa ectomycorrhiza microbial communities from riparian zone in the Pacific Northwest, United States - 16_EM | ecosystem: Host-associated > Plants > Roots > Unclassified | place...
GTGTGAAAAATATCACACACCTATACACCTATAGAAGAAAACAATGATTATTGTGGTCATTTTTTGCAATGCGTTAACAGGTCTCTTTCACTTGCCACAAATTTCCTAGTGCATCTAAAAACACTTTTTTTCTATAATATACAATGAAATCAACGTATAGATGGTTCAAATCTATACATAAGAAATCAACGCATGGGAGCCAACATGAAGTCTTTGAAAACTTGACTTCAAATCTCGGCTAATAAATCCGTGATCAATTTTACCTATAAGAACGAACTAAATAATACCATCTTTCCAACACATTAAAAAAAAAAAAAAAAGCAAATCTGTCACTTGGCAAGAAATGTATCAGAAAGGTTCTCACCAATAACCATCACAGTCACGCTCACCTGTCAAGAACTATTGGCACCATGCATAACATGAGAGGCGAAAATGTGAAAGATGTAAAGGCACCAAATTCTCTCAGCGAGTTCACCTACACATGAATCATAAGTCCAGTTACTAGCTAAACGTTTCCTCTATGATCTATAAAACATTAACGTAGATTACAGTAATGGAAAAGGCCATAAGAATTCCAAGAAGACACAGCTAAAATGTTAAATGAAAACTCCTCCATGATATATAAAGACTAAACATGGATTACAGTAATGTAAAAGGCAGTAAGATTTCCAAGAAGACAAAGCTAAATGTTATATAATGACGAGTCAACTACATCTCAGTCACATAGTGGTTAAGGTTAGCTAAAAGAATTCTTTTCTTTACAGGAGAAAACAAATCCTTTATATAGACATCCGTACATTACAAGAAAATATGAGACATCTGTATTTATCCTTGTACAGTGTGGTATGTCTTGCAGCATTTGTTAGTAGAAAAGTTTTGTTAAGTAAACCTCCTATACAAATCCATTTTCTAATCTTCCCCCCCATTTTACAAGACATGAAAATGGCAGTGCTAATGTTATGATGATCACATAAATACTACCTCGTAGTAATAGCATCAAAGATAGCATCCACTCTAAACATGGCAAACCCCTTGCATTATACAAGGTTGAGGGAGACAGCTCCGTCTGAATTCTGAAAATCTTGTGATAATAGCAACTAGCAGGTTCTGGGATTAACATCATTGTTGCCCAACATGCATGTAAAATATAAGCACGAAAAGTTGATGCAATATCAGAAAAAGGACTTTTTTTCAATTAATTTATAAATGTGTTAATTTAGTTTCTTATATTATTTGGGAATCCAACTTATCATTTAGGATGTCTGTATTATTTAGAGGTCTACTAGTATTAGGACTGTCCACTATTTTTTATTCAGCAACGATTTTGATTGATCAGACTGTTTTAAGATTTTGCTTTGCCTAAAAAAGCCCACATATTTATGTGTCTCAGGTTGTTTTACGAAGAAAATGAGTTATGAAAATTATTTGTTCTTGTGAATTTCAAGAGCATGGGTTCAAGTATTTCAAGTGGATTTTAGGTTGACTATCCTTTTTACTTTATTACTGTCTTCGTTCTACATTAAGAGTCCTATCAAGAGAACTATCTGTCATTTTCACAAAATTTCTAGCATTAGCATGAGAAACAGCTTGCACTCTGCATAAAACAACTCGTATAAAACTACCACTCTCCGTTCCATCTGAATTCCAGACAGGTACTCCGATTTTTGACATAGAGATCTGACATGTTTTCGTCCTATGCTATCACACACCAATTACATTAAAGGTAAAAGCAAACTGCATGCTGCAGCATTTATCATAAGATTCCCAGTTTCAGCATTGCAGGTAGAAGTTAAAATTTATGTAGGAGATCATGAAGTATGTGCACATGCTGGAAAGGGGTGAATATACTTACAATCTTTGTGCTGCTTCCTATCTTGAATACAGCTGCAGCATCTGCATAGAAAAGAAATGTGAGGGCTAAAAAAATGATGAAAAAATGTCAGAAGATTTTAATTCCGAATCACGGAAGACAGGCAACTGCAATCTCAAAACCTCTGTGCTGAAGAATCTCCTTTGAATTGAGTCTCTATTTCACCTAGATACAATCTCAACAAAGGTGACCTGCAACACCATTTACAGGATCATTAATTGCAAATGGACAAACATCAAGCACTCCATTCATTGAAGTTTGAAGCACCTTTTGTTAAAATCATGTGAGAGCTATCAAAATTAAAAAGCTCCATTGTAACTGTGTGATTATATCATTTCACAGAAATCACAAATGCAATGAAACTTGTTCAACCATAACAAGTCTAAAAGAAAACTAAAATCAGATTAATTCCTTTATAAATTACATTCCCAGAACATCCAGACAATGAAGAGAAAAGCAATAAGAATACCATGATGGGATTGCAACTGCTGCAAGGACAGGGGACTGTTTCCACAATAGAGAAAGTTGATAGCCCTGCAGTCTGGCTAGATACTCAAGAATATCACTTTCCTGCTATAAACAGCTAAAACCAATCAAAATGTATAATATAAACATAGGAACAAAGGATGTGGAGCTATACACTGGATACAGCACCAGTCAATTGCAAATAAATAAACAAACAGCACGGTAAGGAAACATAACAAAGTATACTAAGAGATGACATTGTTCATTCAGCCAACTGCATCAAATTCTGCAACAGTTTCCAAAAGACCAAAAGAAGGATAAATAGATATGTGATGATTAATGCCACGCTCTTGCAACCTTGGAAGTTCGCTCCACTAGGCATCATGAACCTCTACATGAAATTTCTACCCCAGCAACAAATGCCTGGTGCAGCTCATTATTTTGCTCAAGGGGACACAAACAAAAAGATAGGTGCAGAACTTTGTCCCTCACAAGCTGAATGAAGCATCCAGCGCCAGTCATCCAGTATGACTGTGCACAATGAGCGTGGTTAGCTTTGAACTTTAGCCACCAAAGCAATATCCTCAACAAAGGCCATAAATAGTGCATACATTATTAGGTTCCAAGCTCAAAATGAACTCCACCCAGCTTGCCCCGACACAGACAACCATGGCCACTTGAGCATTATGTCCAAAACCACTCCAAGTCCAAGGGTCTTCATCGAGGAAGGTAGGCAGCATAAAGATCCATCTTTTATGTATAAACAAACAGGAATAATGAAAAGCTGAGACTAATTGACACCACATTTAATGTGTTTGGTAAAGCGGTGCAATGTGCTTCTCAATTGAAAATGCATCAAAATGATGGGTTTTTTTTTAAGTCAACATATCAAAACCATTGAAAAACACCTAAAAAACATCAATTTGATGCTTTTTTCAGGCAAAACATTGTTTGAAAAGTAGGTTCAACCACAAAAACAAACGCTAAGAAAAAAAAAGTGATTTTTCTCTCATAAACAACTATTAATAGGGATCACAGACAGATGCTTGTTCATAGAGATACTACTCTTACACTAAAGGAATCATCATAGAATGTGATCTTTATAACAATTGAGCCCAATATTTCCGCATGCATCAAGCTTGCCAAATTTCAAGTCAATCAAACATAGGTATGTTATCCCATCCATGTGACTTGTTTACTTCATATTCTCAATAATAATAAAAAAAAAAAATCTACTTTCTAAGATAGAGTGTCATGGTTGTAGATCAATTTGAAATTCTACACTAGCACAAGGAAAAATGTTTATATGAAGGACAGTAATATAGGAAATCATAAAACCATGTAGGCATAGAACCTGCACCTCATGTCAATGGATACCTCTTCATGAGTATGTGTGTGTGTTTTACATATCTATATAATCCATTCAAATTCAAGTATATAGAGCACCTTTGAATCTGCTGCTCTCTCGCTGGAATGGAAACCTTGAGCTCTTCCAGTAAGCAAGCTGCACACCTCATAATATAGGTTTGAGATAGTGGCGGAGAAATATGAAACTGATGTAGCGTATTCAATTAGACAATTCCATTGGCTTGCAATGCGTCCGAGTAATAGGAGTTCCTGTCTCAAGGGAAAAGCAAAGGACTTCCTAAAAACCAAGGTCAATTTTCAGTAAATCAACTCAAATGCACTATCTAGATCACCAAAACCAAGTGATTCAGTAATTCATCAGCATCCATGCCAGGAAGCCAAGTACAATCTTAATTGCCCACAGCAAGATCACAATATGTCAATATTAATAACAGCAATGATATGCTCATGTAATCAAAACCAAAAAGTAAACTGTTTTTCATTCTACTGAATCAATGAGATACATGTAAGGGTAAGCTATTAAAACATATGCATGCAGAAATGCACAAGCTAGTTTTCAGGGATGGATTCACAAATGCAAAATTTAACCCAGATTTGACCTTATTTTTGCACTAACCCGATCATTCTATTTCAATTCTCATTTACATCCTTCACTAATTTAACCTAGACTCCTCCCCAAACTGAACCCCCAAAAAAAAAACATGCGTATAAAAACGGGTTTAGTTTGCTGGGTTTTGAGCGAACTTCACAACCATCATAAAATAGCATCAAAAGGTGTGTGAGAGAGAGAGAAAGAAGGTCACATGTAGTTATTGAAAGAAACCTAGATGAGAAAATTTGACAGTGCATTCCAAAGCAAGCCAAGTGAATCAAGTAGCACAAGTGCAGTTGTGTTTGGTTGACATCACTGCTTGCAACCATTTATACGCTGAAATATATTACAATACATGCACAATGAATTTAGCATGCACATAAAGCTTGTAGATGATTCCTAAATCAATGGAATTCTTAATATTTCAAATATTGAAAACTCATGGATCAAATAACCATTATATTGTAAAATATGAACCAAACGAGTGATTGCTGGTCATAAAATCAAGCTATATGTATTAGACTACATCCTTCTATTTAATTTCAAAAATTAGATCGACTTACAACTATTTCACTCAAACCATCATTCTTGCAATCTGCTGAAGTATTCAGCCGTTCAAACACTTGTAGCCACTGCATCTTAGGGGCAGAAAATATCATGCTGGCACCTGAGACCAATCTAATGGTTCTCTTATCAAGAAAATACGAAACCATCTTTGATTTCCAATGATTCCACGTGAAAAAATCAACCGGCTGTTCTATTTCCCTGCACACAAAGCCAAAGTGTGTCTGTTTTTGACCTCAAAGTAAAAATTCTATAATCTAGCACCAACTACTTGCTCAATTGAACCAATCGACATGAGTAAAATAGTTGTAAAAAAATGTCAGCAAACTTTATTTGCAAGAAACAATGAAGCCTACATGGTTTTATGCATGTAATTGTCAGTCAATAAACAAAATGCACTTATTTCACAGTTAGGGAAATGAATTCGTTTTATACCCAACAGATGAAGGAGCTCCATCAAGTTTTAGTTGTTCTTCCAGCATGCTACTATCAGATTCAGTCCCACTACTACACCTGATAGCATTAGAGAGGACATCTAAGCCAGTCTCCACTGTCGATATGCATGACACTGCAGACTGCCTCTTGAAGACTTCTTGAAGAGTCAACTTTGTCAAATCATCATCGCTGAATTTTCCAAACTTCACAGTTTGACTAATTTCTTCTGATAAAACCATAGAATCCTTCACAAAACCCCTCCTTTCTAGAACCAAATCAAGCTGCAGATTCCGCGGCTTTAACTTGTTAAGATACACACTTAGACAATCATGCTCCGATTCCGAAACCCTCTCAAGCTCCATCTCAATTACAGCAGTTAAAAAAGCTTTGAGATGTGAATCCCTCAGTGGTAAAGTCTGGAACAAATGGGCCAACACAAAACTCCTTGCCCTACTCAGAGTATCGCATGATAGATTTGCAAGACCCTGCTTTTATCAGATATATATATATTATTATTGCAATCACATCAAACTTTGTCACAGATAATAAAACTAACTCAAAATGAAGAAAGCCACAACCTGGGGAAAATAAGGGTTTGATTTCATTTGACAGAGAGCTGCATCAAGTTCCTTAATTGAGTCCTGGTAAACATCTGAGCTACTCATATGCTTAAGTACCTAAGACGTCATAGGAGTAGTAATTACCAGGAACATTTATAATAATGCTCTGTCTGCCCTTCAATGAAGAAACGAACTAATGCTTACATACACGAAGATTGATTTAAAGAACCAAAAAAACCTGTGGCGCTTACATTTTGGAAGAAGGAACCCCAGTGGATGGCTTTTTTTATGTTTTGAGCGTCCCAGTGGGCTAAAAGAGCAGAGGATTGATACCCAGATGCTAAAATCATTATATCTACAAACCCTTTTAGATGTTTCACCATTTCCTCTAATGATATGTATGGGTAATTCCACCCCATTCCCTTATTCTTCTTTCTCGTTGCTCTACCGAAGAGCACGAGCAGCAGCAAAGCGCGGGGAGGGAGTCACAAGTTACAACCGAGAGAGAGAGAGACGGGTGAGAATGTTTTCTCAATTTTTTATTTCTTGCAATTCTCAATTTAGTTATACAGTGTAGAATACCAATTTTTGTCTTTTTTTTTAAATTTACCATTTTTAATTATGACTTTCCTACTCCATTAACGAAAGCTAATTGATGAGGAGGAATTACTCCTCACATAAATACTGTTTTCTTATTATTATTATTAAATCTATTTTTTAATATTAAATTTATTATAAATTAAATTTTATAGTTTATTTTAGTTTATTTTCTACCTCGAAGCTATTTCAATTTTATAACTCTAAATTTTATGACTTAACTTGATTAAATTAGATTTTTATAATTAATTTTTTTTTCAATTCTATCTTTTATTATTTTTAATTAATTAAGAATTAAACTTTATATTTTATAACACACCATTATTTATAATAAAATTATAACCAAACATTTCTTATATACATGAAAAAATAATTAGCAATTTGTAACATCCCACCATTTGCAATACAATTATAACCAAATATTTGCTATATATATTAAGAAATGAGGATATAGAGACACACAAATTATGTTCATTCTTCTATTTATAAATCTTGAATTATTTATCTTATTTTTTTCGATTTCATTCTACAAAAGACTTATTAAATTATTTTATTTTAATAAAATTTCCTCAAATTTTCCTTTTAATTTTTAATATTCCAATTATTCAATACTTCATAACTTGCATAAAATCTAATTTTATTTTTCTCATCATCAACACATGTCTTTAATTTTTAATTTCATCACTATCACTTAAATCATAATCTCACATATTTCCATAACAACAACAAAATTTCAAATTATTCATTTAGAACATTTATACAATTTACACACATACCCACACATTATCTGTAAAGCATGAAAGTAAATATGAGAGTATTTAAGTTAGTTACTTATAAAATGATAATAATAAAAATTACAGAAATAGAAACAATAAATCCTACTAATTATACAAAAGGTAAAACATGTAACTAAATGGATAACACAAACTAGATCAGTCTTGTCCACTAGTGTGCGATGGACTTGTGACCTATAAAATCATAAAATAATAAACAATTTTAATACTTAATTTCCACGAAATGATATCAATAATAATAGGCTAGATCAATAACTTTTGACATTCATATCTACATTTTAACTTTTTCATTCCAAACCTAGTTACTAACTTTGCAAGTTTTGCCTTTTCAATTCATTAATATTTTTCTCCTTGTCCATCCTTACCAAGGTTCTTATATTAACATTTAACTATCATTAGTTATTGTCAGTCAATATTGTTCAACTTTCAACCATTATATCATACCAACTCATTAATTTTATTTTTATGATAGACATCATCATTTACATTAGTCTCCTTCCGAGATGAAAATCTTACAGTTCATTTGTCTTGATTCATAACAGTGGATTTAACATTCATTAGCTTCTGTAAAAGGCGGTAAGCTTAATACTCATTGGCTTTCATCATAGATGACAAACTTGTCTTTCATTTCACATTTTTCATTCACTCTTTTTTTACCATTTTTTTTATATGTATTTTTATATGTTACGTTCATTTCTCATATATCCTTTTTGTTATTTGTTTTTAACACCAGAGTACAATAATATAAATTAAAAAAAAATATATAACAATAATTTAAAGAGATAGAGTGTTAAGCACTCACATGCTTCTTATGTAGATCAAGCTCCTCCCGCTAATGGCCCATCTCCTTATGCTTCTCCTAATCCAAAAAAAGAAAGAGATACAATAATTAATATGTCTCTCAAAACAACTCATCCATTTTCAAGTCAAACAACTTTCAAATACTAACTTACTTCACTCTTTCTTAGCACATTACTAAACATAAAAATAATATACAACAATCCATATTCATGAAATTTCATAACCCAACAACTATCTTAAACCATACTTCAATCTTTCATATATAATTTCTAATAAGTAAACAAACTAACTTATATTTCAATGTATATAATTAACTATTTTCTTTCAACATTATCGTCTTATTAATACTTATAAGATAAATCAAAATTACAATAATATATCAATCAATTATTCATTTCCCCAAACCATATACATGGCCAGTTATAAGGTTAGTTGTGTCATCATAATTCTTTCTTCAATTATTCATAAATTTTCATTAAAAACAAGCTAATTTAACTCGATTCATCAATTATAAATTAATAACACAAATCCCCCCCAGGCGCGGAAGCAAGGGGGGCAAGCAGGGGTCCGGGCCCCCTCAACACATTTTAATTTTGTTTCATTACTAGGTAATAAAGTATGAGGAGGAGTTATATTTTTTATTTTAAAGAGGTAGGCCTTAAATTAAGTGTGACTTTACTTTTGATTTCCTTTGAATTTACTCTTGACTTGCGTGGAAAGAAAACAATATAAAGGCATTATTTTGTGAAATAAAAAATAAAGCCACCAATTTACCTTAATATAAATCCTACAGCCGATCAAAAACAGAAATAAAAACACAAATCGCGAGCAAAATTTTTCTACAAAAAGATTGAAACAGAGCCACCAATTAATTTATCTTTCATCAAACAAAACAAGGTAACTTAAATTTAAAATCTATTTTTGTTTTGTTTTGAGATGTTTGTTAATAATTTGATGAGGTTTTTTTTTATAATTCTACCATTTTTGCTCCTTTTTTTCCTCAGATCTACTAGTTCTACCAATTATTTTTTGAATCTTGTTATAATGATTTTTTTCTAATTAATTAGATATATTTTATTGGTTTGTTTTGATTATGCTTGGATTTTTTTTTGTTTTGTTTTTAGCAGAGCCACCAAAATTATCAATTTTTTCTTACGATATATGTTTTGATTTTAGGTTGAACCATGAAAAAAATAAGAAGAATTGATTTTTTTTGAAAAAAAAATATTGATAACTCATAACCTACTGAACGAGCTTTTTCAGCAATGAAAATTGTTAAAAAAAGACTTCGCAATCAAATGGAGAATGATTTTCTTGCAAATTATTTGATTGTCTATATAGAAAAAGAAATTGTTGAAAGATTCACAATTAATATGATAATCGATGATTTCTATTCTATGAAAGAAAGACGAGTACAATTAAAATAAATATGTAAGAATCATTCTTTATTTTTTTTTGCTTTATTTCAAAGTTTATCAAACATAAATAATGCTTCGCTTTAGCTAATGTTTCTTATATACTTTGTATGTTTATATTTGATAGGTATAAAGACCAACAACATTAAAGTGATGGATGCATTATGAAGATGAAATTAACTTCATTGATTTGACTCAATTTAGTATTACTCCAAACCTTTTACCTTATATAAATGTCATTATATGTTTGTAGTAAGTTATTTGAATAAAACTAAATTATACAGATTTTGTTTTACAACTCATGTACAATAAATTAAAACAAATATTATATCTTGTTATATTAATTTTGCCCCCCCTTAACAAATAATCCTAGCTCCGCCCCTGCACCCCCCGCAAATATTGCCCATATACCCTAATTCATCATATACTAATAAAATCAATTAAAATTTTGTTAAAGGAATTTAATCCATTTCCAATTATCATATACATGGCCAGCTATTAGGTTCGTTGTGTCATCATGATTCTTTCTTCAATTGTTCATAAATTTTCATTAAAAACAAGGTAATCTAACTCGTTTCATCAATTATAAATTAATAACACAAATCCCCCCCCTAATATTGCTCATAAACCCTAATTCACCGTATACTAATAAAATCAATTAAAATTTTGTTAAAGGAATTTAATCCATTTCCAATTAATATTGTCATAACAACACACATTAATTTCATACAATTTCTAAACATTTAACTCAAACAAACAACTTCTCATTTAGCATTAAACTTGGTCGGCCCTAGTTCTTCATTACCACCATGATTTCTACTTTATTTTTCCATGATTTTGCATTTATCGGAACTTCTTCCATCCCAATTGTTTTAATTACAACAAGATTTTCAATTCTCCTAAATTTCAACAATGAACCCCACCCAAAAAACTTGAAATTTTTTATAAAAATCATTTAAACTTCCCTCAAGCTTATATGGATGGGTTTAAGACACTTTACCAGTTGATCATTTGAACTTCAAATGCTTCATAGTCGAGTTTCCACTAATCCTTCTTCTTCTTCCTTTATTTTTCTTAGTTTCTCTATCTAAAACCTTACTTTTCTTTCACTTTAATCACTCCCAATTCTTGTGTTTATGTGTTTTAACTCCACTAATCTCACCTATGATATCTCAAAACCTAGTTTACCTAAGAAATTTGGAGAAAAAGCAAGGAATAAGAGAATAAAAAAGCTCATTCTCTCTATTCATGGCTGGCGGTTTCATATAAGCAAGGGAGCTGGATTTTTTTGTTAATTTATAGTTTTGTTATTATCCTATGTCTTTTAAATAATTCTAGGAAGTTTTCCAAGTTTTCGATAAAATTTGATACCATAATGGATCAAATTTATTCATATTCCTTGACTATCCTTTGAAAAACACATTGTTCCAAAATTTATATTTTATATTTATTGATTTTATTGATTTTTTTATTTTATTCAAGATTCCACTATAATTGAGAATTCACACTTAATTATTTCATCTTCAACCCTTAGAGTCCATAACTATTTTGTACAATCAACTACTCATTTTAAACTCTTTTGAGATATTTTCTACTTCAATATTTTTCTAAAATTTTAACTTGAGGTTTACACTCTCTCCCTTATAAAAATTTCATCCCTAAAATTTAAATTCATACATACATTTAGAAACAAGTCTAGATATTTCTTTTTATTTTGGATTCCATTTCTCATGTTTTCTTTTTTATCTGAGAATTTCTCCATAGCACTCTTATCAAATGAACCTTCTTATTTCTCAATTCCTTTTCTTTATAATCTAAAATCCTCATTGGTTTTACGTCTAGGGTTAAATCCTCATTAATCTCCCTTGGTATTTGTGGCAAAACTTGTGGGGGATCCATTTTTGTCTTTCGAAGTAATGATATATGGAATACATTTTGTATTTTAAACTAAATGGGGGTGGTAATGCCAATTGAATGAATTAATCAGATCCGCCTTGATGTAGAATGAATTATTAGGGAATTCATATCTTAAAGTCAAGTTCTAAACCACTACATGAAGGGTAGACTTACTACCTGGTCTCAAAAGGGTTCTTTCGTGAAGGCAATATAGAGGTTTACAAGGAATGGTTAGAGCATAGTATAACTGTCATTACCAAGTAAACACTTAAAGCATAATTGGATGTTTCACGAATCTAAACTTCAACTGAAAGTCATAAGGCAGACTGTTACTTTCCACCTAACCTAAAATTAGGTTTATTTAAAAATTTAAATGCAAGAAGGCATTAATCCATACCTGATATACTTATGAATGAGCAATATGTAAAAAAACATGCTAAAATTAAATTACATAGACCAACAAAAATAAATAAGCGAACAAAGCTCAGTTCGACCATACAAGTCCTTAGTGAGTCGTCATCCTGTCGAGACGTGCACGACGTCGAATGGCAAATTTGCCTCCTAGAATTGAAGGATGTTTAAATCTAATTATAAAATTATTATTAGAGAGAGTCGTCATCTAATATCATGGTCATTAGAAAACTTATGATCTGCAAGAGTTTAGATAAGAAGACTAGTTGTGCAAAGAAAAGACATATCACGCCCAGCGCACCCTATCTAGGGTAAGTTGCGTTGTTGATTGATTGTTAATCTAGGTCATGTTTATATCCGTTGGTTTTATATAAGGCTTAAGACAGATCTCTCTTTGTGATAAAGTCTCTATCTTATAAGGTTAAATCCTAACTATT
>Ga0307514_10004877_pt1 | contig 12194 bp, 4 predicted proteins | sample 16_EM_MG_FD_203088 | JGI IMG/M metagenome (GOLD analysis project Ga0307514, IMG submission 203088) | Populus trichocarpa ectomycorrhiza microbial communities from riparian zone in the Pacific Northwest, United States - 16_EM | ecosystem: Host-associated > Plants > Roots > Unclassified | place...
CGTGGGGGAAGTTACAGTGTTTTTAAAAAAATAACAAAAAAACTAAATTTTCAATCAGTTTAATAGTAAAAAAATAAAATAAAAAAAAATAATTCTGAAAAAAACAAAACAAAAAAAAATATGTAAAAAATGACAATTTTGGAAAAAAAAAAATATAAAAAAAATATGGGGAAAGCTAAAGCTAGATTATCAGCCAGCTCAATATTGAAAAAATAAATTCGATAATGATAATTTTTTTAAAAAATATATAGGGAAACACTGCAGCAAAACAAAAACTATGTAGGGGAAACACTGTGGCAATCCATATTATTTTTTTTTTAAAAAAACTATAAAGCTAAATTCTCAACCAACTTAATATAAAAAAAATAAAATCTACAAAGACTATTTTGAAAAAAAAAAGAATAAAGAAATCATAAAAAATAAAAAACAATGTATGAGAATATTATATCAATTCACAATGTTTTAAAGAAAAAAACTACATAGTTAAATTTTCAACCAGCTCAATATTTAAAAAAATTAGCAAAGATAATTTTTAAACAAAATTTTTTTTTTAAAAAAAGAAATAAAAAAAAGAAGAAGAAATAAATTTTGGGTAAAAAATAAAACAAAAAAAGACATATAAAAAAAAACAAAAAAAAACCTGCTATAGTGAATATCCCACGCATTTTAGAGTTCTTTAATATATAGCTAGCCTGGGCTGGCCTCCTTTCATGTTACTTCCTAGTATTTTTCCTCTACATTTTCTTACCTTATACCAAATATAATTTTATAATTTACAAGAAATAATTAATTAATCTTTGTAGTCTTTTAAAATTTATATCTAACGAATAAATTCATCGTACTAATCAATTTTATTATAAATTTGCTGCCACACGTTTCCATATGTATGTATCCAATTTTGATCGTGTCCAGAATTGAAGTACATTGGATGATAGGTTCATGTTATTTAATAAATTATAACTAAAATATATCACCACACTCTTAAAATTCAAAGATATATTTAGTTAATCCATCTGATAGGTGACCTAATGGTAAGAACTTGGGATCAAGAGGTTTTTTCCTTGTGGTTTTAAGTTCGAGCCTTGTAGTTGCTAATATGATGGTCATTAAAGGTTTACATGGTTGTTAACTTTATAACCTGTGAAATTAGTCAAGGTGCGCGCAAGTTGACCCACACACCCACGTTAATAAAAAAAAGAGATGTGTTTAATTGTTGAAAATCTTATAGTATCATAGAAAATAAAAATAAAAAATTATCTATTAATTGAAAATAAAAATTATTTTTTAAAAAAATATATCAAAATAATTATTTTCTAATATAAAAAACAAGGCGTTTTGTTTGACTAACCTAGATCATTCCTTTTTATATTTTCAAATTTAGCCAAATATGAACCAATTCAATATAGATTCGCGAGGGGAGAAAACATTTGCCGTGGTTGGATTCTTGATGGGGGATTGTTTTACTTCGAATTAAATTATTTTTTTATATATATTTTAAATTAATATTTTTAGATATTTTTAGATTATTTTAATATGTTGATATTAAAAATAAAAAAATATTATTTTAATACATTTCCAAACAAAATATATTTTATAAAATAATTACTATCATAATATCAAACGAGCTATTAATACTTGGAAGGAACAACAATGGCTTACTATTGAATATTTTTAGATTTATCATGTAAAGTATGGATATTTTAAATTTTAGAATTAATTTTTTTTTATCATTTATCATATTTTGAATATGAAGGGATACGTGTCAGCTATTTACTGGGACAATTTTATGAACTAATATTCATGACATTGCATAAGAACCTTATAAAAAAAGAACATCGAGGGCCTCAATAAAAAAAATAAAATTCCGATTGTACAGGGATTAATAGAGGGTAAAACGGTAAAACCCATTCGTTTTATTTTTCACTCAAAACAAATTTCACATGCGCCGCAATAAAAATGAAGCTCTCAATGTCTCATTTTTTAAATCTTATAAAAAAAATATGATTTTTCTATGGCAATATATAAAAAAATTGTTTCAGTTTCGAACTATCCTTAGAGATCCTTTTAACGACACTTTAGAAGTTCTCGTGGCTCGTCGAAGGACAATTCAACTTAGTTGATTTTTATTTAAATGAAATTACAACAATTAATAAAATTTAAAGATTGAGAAACTACTATTTTGACTAGGAATTATCATCTTTTATATAAATTTATTTAAATAAAAGATATTTCATTCAATTCAATAAATTTTCTTAGTTTATTTCTTTTAATTTATTAATGGGGTTTTTAAAAGTGTGGTAGCGGTTATTTTTCAAAGTATTTTTTGTGTTAAAATAAATTAAATTAAATTTTTTTATTTTTTAAAAATTATTTTTTACATTAGTATATCAAAATAATCTAAAAATATTAAAAAATATTAATTTAAAATAAAAAAATAATTTTTTTTTAAAAAATATTTTTAAAACATAAAAACAAATAAGATAAAAATGAAAACGTTCACCATGTAAACTGGTATTAAAAAATAGTAATTCAATTTTTCATAATTCGTTTTCTACGAAATACCAAAAGCCGTCAACCAAAACAACGGTATCCTGGCGACGGACGAGGAAACGTGGCAACCGATTGACCGCTCTAAAATTTATTAATTTGCAATACACGGCAAAATACCCCGCTGACAAAAATCACGAAATCGCAACAAATTTAAAACAATAAAAATTTAAAACCAACAGTTCATAAAACAAATAAGAAAAAAAAAAGAAAAAAAACCCATCAGAAAACAAACAATGATAAAAAGAAAATTGTGCGAAACAACGCGATTTCGATAAATGGCCAAACAACTCTACGGCTACGGTGCCCCTGCAACAACATCGGCTTCCCGTTCCCGCACCGACTCCTATCTCACCGACTCGGTCTTGACCCGATACTTAGGCACCGGGTCGGACCCTCTGTCTTCGGATTCTTCGAAGTACTCGGCGAGCTCCTCCATGTATCTAACACAGAGCGATAGCGCACTCAGATACTCGGTCGATAGAGGCATTGCCTCGGCGGCAGCTGCTGCAACTTCTCCGCATTTGTCGTCTTGGCCACCACCACCTGGTGTTGATGCTCCTTCTGCTGTTGATTCGCTTGTTCCTGGCCTTAAACGCACTCCTGAAGGTTAGTTTTAGGGTTAGGGTTTCATTTTTTCCCTCCCTCCCTCCCTCCCTCCCTCTTTTCTGTGTTTTTTTGTTTAGTTATCTTACTATTATTCGTATGCCAAAAATAAGAATAGAACTTAAACTCAAATTTCCTTTTATCCCTTCTGCATGCTGTATGGATTTTGTTACTTTGTTAAGAATTTACTGTTTGGTTGTGCTTGCAGTGCTAATAATGTGAACTTCTTCATTTTTTAATCGTTAAGCGTAGGAAAAATGTGCAGAAATGTGATGCTAAGATTTTATTTGCTTATTTAGGTGTGGTTTGTGTTATTTAAAATATAATTTGTGTTACTTCTTGGCATTGGGAATGGCAAACAAGCTCGGCGTTTGCTTAATAAATCTACATTGGGTGATGATTGTGAAAATCTTCAGGTGTGCATTCATGATGATCTAGTTAAATTATAATTCCCAACCACTTTATGAAAGAATTCTAAGGAATTGCTTTAATGTGAGGTGTTCATATACGAGAAGCATGATTTTGGAAGTTGCTTTAAATTTCAGTAGATGTATTTATATGGTCCTGCTGGATTGGGAAATGCACAAGCAGAGTTATATTATCATCGTGAGATGTTGTTTTTGGTGTGATCTCTATTTGCTTTACTGCTTTTCAAAAAGCAGGCTTTCACCATATAACTGACTCCGTGCTTAGCCTAATATGGGGGGCATGCACATTCCATGGGTAGATGTATCATCATCTACTTTTCAAACCATAGTAGATGTATTATTACGGTCCTGCTAGATTGGGAAAAACAAAAGCACAGAGGTATATTATCATTGTGAGATGTTGTTTTTGGCGTGATATCTATTTGCTTTACTGCTTTTCAAAAAGCAGGCTTTCGCTATATAATAACTCTGTACTTAGCCTAATATGGGGGGCATGCATGTTCGGTCAATGTGTGACTTGGCTTGAAACACGCCTTTTTTCTACTTTACATAATACATTGAGGTCCAGTCATAAGTTACATTAGAATTAAAGAAGAGATTAATTTAATCTATCTGCTGTTTATAAATATTGGCAGATGCTTCACATTATCTAACACATGTGCAATGGTCTCAATAGCTTTACCTGTAAATATAAAAATGGCACTATAATTGCTGAATATTTATAATAGATTTGACATGCAAATCCTAGATGTACACAAAAATTTTGCAAGATAGAAACTTTACAATATTTTATCTGCATCTTGTTCGTTATGAAGGTGCTATAGTATCTATTCTCGGTATGAGTTTTTCTAAAGTATATTCTTAGTCCCAAAATTAAAGTTTTAAGCATACTTATATGGTAACTATTTTTTTCTGTCTTTTGTATATACTTGCACTACTATTATAGTGCTCTATCATCCGACTCTTTTGGGTGCCCATAGCACAATTGGGCAAAGTGAGGATTGGTATTCTACCAACGCTTTAGCCAAGCGTGCTAGATTCGAGACCACAAGCCATCTTCCTATATATCCACAGAGGCCAGGGGAGAAGGATTGTGCCTACTATATGCTCACTCGAACCTGTAAATTTGGAGATACCTGCAAATTTGACCATCCAGTTTGGGTTCCCGAGGGTGGAATCCCAGATTGGAAAGAGGTGACCATTTATTGCTATCTTAATGCATGCTATATGATTATGTTATAAGGTTATTTATATAAATATCATTATTTAATATAGTGCGAGCATAAAGGATTTATCAATGTTTAAATTTATAACGTGACTGTTGTAAGTTACTTGAACATGTCGACATATTCTTTACAAAACTATTCTACTTCTTACTTTTAGTTTGTTCCGTGGTTTAGAAAAATTCTAATCTTTATAATAGTTTTATAATTGTCATATGCTTATGATAGATATAATTGATTATTTGCTCCTTAATTGTTTTGAATGAACATGGTTATGATATTTTCCCTTTAAAATGTACTATTGAATGACTCCTCAGTCTTTGGGAAGTCAATTATATTTCTTTATGAAGACCTCTATTTACAATACTGTTCTTGTGAGTTTTCTATATTTAGATGTTTGTAATTTGGTATTCTGTTTATAGACTTCTCCTACTCTAACAAGAAATTCTTCTATTGTCCAGAAAGGGTTCTTAGTTCTCTCATTTATCACATAACCTTTTCCCGAACCACACCATTTTCTTTTTGAGATTTTCTGTTTTGTATCAAGGATGTTCCTGAACCACATGATGCTTATTGGATGATTGACTTGAAGCCGCTGTTATCTGCCTGAATTGGATACTTGCATAAGAATCTTTAACACTACGGAGTTTTTGTTGGAAACTTAATAGTTACTTTATAATTATTTCTGCATCTGTAGTTCATTTGCAAGCTAGATACTAACCAATTTAGTTACATAGAATGTTTATAGTATATGTCTCACCACAGAGTTTATATATCCCTATTTTAAACTTTATGTTTTTGCATTTTGCACTGCCAAAAGCCTCTGTCCATGTTGAGCATGATACGTGGATTTTTGTTCACAAAGCCTTGATTTTGAGTGTTAATTTCAGTTGACTTATAACTGACATCTATTGAAAGCCTTTTGCTACTTGATTGATTAATTCCAAACCTTTTTTGCTAGGAGATCAATGTAGATTATATAACAGATGATGCTCATGTGTACTATGTGAAATATAGTTTGCATTGTTGAGGCAGGCAACACTCAAAGAAATCCAACTAGAAATATCAATATTTCTAATACATCTACTCAGGAATTAAAGTGTAGTTAACTGTGAGGGACTCTGATATTTTCCTGAATGTATGTAGAAAGAGGCAGTATATTTGGTATATGGCATCTGAATCTATCACATTTGTTCAAGCAAGTGTTGTTTCTCATGTTCTACCATTTTGATGCTTATTTATTTATTTTCCTTTTTATCCACTCGAAAATGATTGTAACATATAAGAAGGTATGGATAGTATCAATGTTTTCTTTCTTTCTTTCTTTCCTTCTTTCTTTCTAGGTTCCCCCTATTGCTACAAGTGAAACTTTTCCTGATAGACCAGGAGTGCCTGATTGTCCTGTAAGTATTGTTACCAACAGTTGCTCTCTTGCAATTTTCACTAAATTAATTTTAGCACTCAAACTGCTTTTAATATATTGGTTAATTACCATTGCAGTACTTTCTAAAAACTCAAAGGTGCAAGTATGGTTTGAACTGCAAGTTTAATCATCCAAAAGAAAAGATGTCTTTGGTATGTGCTATTGTTGTAAAATTCTACAAAATCTTTATTTGGATTACTCCTATAATTAGATGCTCTGATGTGGTTTCAGGGTGTTTCAGAAAACACCAGTATTTCTGCCTTGCCAGAGAGACCTTCTGAGCCCCCATGTGCAGTAAGAAGCCAATAACTTTTTTTTATCTGGAAGCTCTGTCTTGTTAATTTGGTCATCTGTCATCCTGAATATTATGGTCCTGAACAGTTCTATATGAAGACTGGGATTTGCAAATTTGGTGCAACCTGCAAATTTCATCACCCAAAAGATATCCAAATATCCTTGGCAGGACAAGGGAATGATGATGGTGTGCAAACTAATTCTGTAGTTGATAACGGGGGAATAACTGGAGATGTCAATGTGATTAAGGCCCTTGTGTCAGTTACCCCAGCCCTACTTCATAACTCCAAGGGACTTCCGATGAGACCGGTAATGTTGTTTTAGTTCTTGGTGAAGGTTAGATGATGTGATTAATGAGGTATTTGGTGATTCCTTTTCATTTCGATCATTAATCCACACTGTGCTGTTTTGGCAGGGTGAAGTGGATTGTCCCTTCTATCTGAAAACTGGCAGGTAAGCATGTGCCTCTTTATGCATAACTTCTATAATAGTTTGGGAGGAAATGGTCAAACACTTCACTTAATTTTTCTTTTCCATTCAGTTGTAAGTACGGTGCCACTTGCCGCTATAATCATCCTGAGAGGACAGGTATGCAATTGCTCCTGTGTTTTTACTTTAAAATTGAGATGCTTAATTTCAGTATTTGAGACCTTCTCTTCTGCACTTGAGCTTCATAATTTCATTTCTGCTATTCTTTCGCAGCAATCAATCCACCTGCTGCTGCAATCGGGCATCCAATCATAGCTCCTTCCATGGCAAATCTGAACCTCGGAGTTTTCAGTCCAGCTGCCTCTATATATCAAACTATTGACCCCAGATTGTCGACGGTAAATACAAAATCATTTGCATATTCACTTCTCAGTTGCATCTGTTTCATCAAAGGATGTATATCAGACAATTTGTGTTCGACTGTGTGACAATGTCTGTGCGTGTAGCCAACGGCCATGGTTGGGGATGAAAAAAGGCTTTAAAGGTGATTTCAGTTGAATTTATTGATTATGGTTGCAGTTTAAAGAGTGCTCTCTATCATATTTCATGGTGGTTAGTGAGAAATGAAGCCTTATGTGGGGAAAAAGGTGCTTGAACTTTGAATATAGCTGTTTTAGGTTGAATTTATGAAAGAAGCTTTCTGTTTGTGCTTATGATTCACAGTTTAATTATAGTTGCTTTTTTTTCCTTAAAAAAAAGTTCTTTTTACCTGACTATAGTTTTGCTGTTGGTGTATTCGATTCTGTTCAAATTCTTAACCTTCTATGTGATTTATTTTTCACTGACTCATCAGTTGGGAATTATTAGTGTCAGATTTCTAACATTATCTTTTGCCACATTGTTTATTTTGAAGTTTATTTATCTACCTTACAGATACAATTCACAATAGCTTTTCCTGGTTTGTGGAGATTTAACTTTTACTAATGTTACTCTCTGTTCTTCTGAGATTTCTCTTGGCATCCTTGTGGTTACAGAAATCATGGTCATCTTGGTTTGGTATTGATACCTTTTATTTGTTTGCCTACTGCAGCTGGGAGTGGGACCGACTGTCTATCCTCAACGACCTGGACAGGCAGAATGTGATGTGAGCATCTATTTTACCTCATCCTTTATTCTATAATATATGTTGTTCTTTATTCTTTTATAGAGTTCTAATTTATCTATTGATTGTTTAAAAAAAAAATATGACCAGCATTACATAAAGCAACTTTTTTTACATTTTCTTCATAATACGTTCCTTCAATTTATGGTGGGGCAGCTTGTTTCTTGGTTCAATGCATCCTTGATATGCAGGCACGTTGAATGTGTTACATTTCCCATTTTCAGTTTTACATGAAGACTGGTGAGTGTAAGTTTGGGGAAACTTGCAAGTTTCATCACCCAATTGATCGTTCTGCACCTACAGCAAAGCAAACTGAACCACAGACTGTTAAGCTCACTCTTGCAGGGTTGCCAAGGAGAGAGGTATGGATTGGTGCTAGAAATTAAGCATGATGTATATATATGTTGTTTCCACAGAAAGGAGTCTATTTCCATGAGATGCAGTTGGTTGTCTTCCTTTCTTTGAATTGTGAGGCTTATCCTATAAATTTGAACATTGTTTGCTCATTTTAAGGTTCTGGGTTATGATTTACTACATGAAGCACATTAAGGTGGGTTTAAGCAGTCTCCTCACTTTTGTTGAAGAAAACATATGCCTTTGGGTAATTCTATTTTGCTGTTCTTTTTCCTGGTAACTTTGGTTGTGTATAATATGACTTGTGAGAGTAAGTTGCATTAAATGATTCGAAGAAATGGGGTTCTGTTTTCCACATTGTTATTACTCACAGCTTGGCCTGTCACCAATTTCACTTCATTTGGAAAACTTTGAGAAATGTGTCTTTGGTTAATTTGCTTATTTAATCCATAAGCAGTTAACGGTTATGTGCATGGATGCAAGTGCTTCAAGTACAGTGCATTTAAACACTACTCCCATCACATAATATTTAATATGTTTCTCTTGCAATCAAAGATCCTTGAAACAAGCCCCATTGGACTTCACCATCTTTTTGGTCAATTATTAAGGCCAAGGGCTGATTGGTTACCACTTGACTCGCCAAGGTGTTTCTTGTAATGTATACGTTTGGTGGTATTTATCTTGGTGAAACCTTTGACAGGGTGCGGTTCACTGTCCATACTATATGAAGACTGGCACTTGCAAGTATGGTGCAACATGCAAATTTGACCACCCGCCTCCTGGAGAGGTCATGGTGTTTCCAAATCTCAAGGAACTCTTGATGCAGAAGCAATAGGAGCTGAGGCGGGAACTGCCCAAGCACAGTAGAAGTGAAGTCCTGGTCATGGATGGCAGGGAAGAAGATCCTTTTGCTGGTTTTTTTGGCCTTTGATCTACTGATTTTGTTCTTTGTATCAAACTAAGCAGAATACGTTGAGGAAAATGAATGTAATTTAAGTGTTCACTAATGAAGTAAAGGCAAGCTTTTCTTGTTGTATTTCAATTGTTTTTTGCAAGTCTTTGTATTTTAGAGTGGTTAGATGATCATAATTTTGAAGTTCATGGGGAATTATTTGGAGTTTGTTTTTTCTGGAAAATCAGCGACGTTGTTCGAGGTTCTTTTTGTGGTTGGATGAAAGAAAAGCCAGAAACTGGGTAGAAACTACTTGACCTCCGTGTTTGTAAATACGTCTTGGCGGATGCCCCCACTATCTGGATATTGGTGGGTTTTTTTCTGGATAATCGCTGTGAAAAACTTTTGTTCATGCCAGTGATGACTGTGAAAATTGAGATGAATATAACGAAAAATTGTCTGATTTTTTTTTGCTTCCTTATCTACCCTCAATTAGTTCTGATACAGGCGGGGTTTTTCTATGGTTATCACTCGTACGGATATATAAATTTTCATCAACCTAGGAGCAAAAGAGTTCGTTCTCATTTGGGATCAAATTCTAAGGTGCAAAGAAAGTCTATTCTGAATGCATCAGCGTTGTGTCAATTTGATGGAGAAATAATTTAATGCAAGTCTCTAATAAGCTGACTCCGAACCAGTTTTTAACGGAGGGGTTTAACTTCGGGACTAAAAAGCTTATTTGAGAATATCGATTGAATTGACAGTTAATCAAGGAGGAATTCATGTTGATTTGAGAATTTTAACAGAAAGAAGAAGAAGAAGAATATGTTAATGTAGAAAGGGTAAAGAATACGGGAGCTGACTGCTCAGATTTGAGGAAAAGGAAGGGGTGGGGGTGACGATTTATTGAACAAAAAAATCGTTTTGTTGAGATATTAATGGTCGAAAGAGAAAAATAAAAGCAACCCAGATCAATCTTCCTTTGCAGATAATCAAAGGAAGATTAATGCGGGTTGCTTTTACATGGAGCAGGGTCGAAGTTTTTACAAAATTCAACCAGGATCAGCGGATTGTTGATCATCTAAGCTCGTTCACGGCGACAGCCCTTTCCTTTTCATCGAAACTTTTCAGTGCTGCTGACTGTAATATCATGTATGATAATATCTATCCATCGCTGTTTGTTGTTCTCCTTGTGTGGCGTAACAGCTGTTAGTGTTTTTCTTGGAAGGGTAATTTTCTTGGCCTTCTTACCATCATAATTTGTGTGACACAGGAAAAAGAGATGGCCAATTGAACCGAAAGTGTTTCACTTTTGTTTCAGGAATTGGTGGCCCTAAATTTCTTGCAAGAGAAAACAGAATCAGATTTTCGCGCATGGAAAATGCTAACTCCATTGCCTTCCATGGTGGTGAAGAAAATGAAACTCAACTTCTGCTGCAGCGGTTCAAAAGTGCTTTAGAAAGATTTAACTGTGAGGATATATTTTGATTGTCGATTTTTTACTTGTTTCCTCGGACCAAATAATGATCGCCCTTGAAGCACTTGACTAAATCCAACCTGCTGTGCTCTTGAAGCACTTGACTTTACACAATCCATAGTGCAGTGCTGTCCGTTGGAATTTGATGATACCCAAGTAACTGAAGAAGTAGAGTGTTAACCATACTTGCTTATATAGCGTGAAGAAACAACTCAAATGAGGATTCTGTAATATAATGACATAAACGGTGTGCTGATGAACTTTAATTCTTAAGCCTTGAAATGAAAAGAACAAAATATATATGACACACAGTTTTGCCACGAGCTCAGTTTTAAGCTTTATGGGTCTTATAGCCAGTTGAATTGGCGCTGCCTAAAGAGGTCACAGTTTAGTTTTAGGTTGAAAGTGATCAACCATTTCCGGACTGGGAGAGTGGTTGCTTGAAGGTTCTTAATTACTTCTGAGAATCTCTGATTGATTTTGGGGAAGGGAAGTTGGGCACAGATTTTGGAGCATCTCCGGGAAGCTCCAACTCCAATTGTCTCGTAAAATTCTCCAACCTGATGATGCAAGTTTGTTGCTTTTATGAAATACTAAGACTTTTGTTCCCTAACAAAATATGATGGAGATAAGTATTTCATATTATCAACAGTACTAACTACTTTGAGATTTTTAGTGGTTGGTTCTTGCCACTTAGCAGCATTCTTTACCTGTATATCTAACAGGCTCAGTGCCATTCTTGATGCGAAATTCAAGCTCTGGAAACAGTGGTGGAAAGCCTAGTAAGCCCACAACAGATGATTTAATACGGGTTTTAGAGGATGTCTTGGTATTCTGGATCCAACATATGATATGAGTGGTCCGGTGTTCTTTCCCTCGGTGAGCAGCAGCGCCTTACTCTTGCACGTCTGTTGCTTTCAAAACCAAAACTGGTTCTAATGGATGAATCTACCAGTGCTTTGGATGTAACCAATGAGGAATTTTTGGATATAGATTCATCTTATTCTCTCTATTAGTCATGCTGTTGCAACCAATGTGCTAAATCTGCAAATGTCTTGCACTCTATTTGAGTAACAAATCACACCTTGTGGCACGAAAAGCCACTGGGCACCTCCAAATTAGAGCTTCCTACCATTGTAATTGCACTGAGCAAAGACTCCACTGGCTAGACACATATTCAGATTTTATACACGATACATGTAACGCTGGACAGAAATGGACCATGTGGTGAGTGGAAAGGATCGGAAGAAGCAAATACACAAGTTGCCAATGGCATTCAATTGTCCAACCATGAGATCCAGCACACACTTGGTTCTCATAATTAGTGGTTGTTATTTTGCGTTTGCTAAGACCAGTGAT
>Ga0307514_10004878_pt1 | contig 12193 bp, 11 predicted proteins | sample 16_EM_MG_FD_203088 | JGI IMG/M metagenome (GOLD analysis project Ga0307514, IMG submission 203088) | Populus trichocarpa ectomycorrhiza microbial communities from riparian zone in the Pacific Northwest, United States - 16_EM | ecosystem: Host-associated > Plants > Roots > Unclassified | place...
CGGGCGAAGCGGACGGCGATGTTTTCTTCGATGCTTTGGCCATGTCTGGAAACTCTTTCTTCAGGTTGTGCGGGACACCGTTATTCTGAAAGCCGACCCGCGGCTTCGCAACAGCGTCACGCTATCCCGGTGATGAATGAATCCGAACGGCCGCCGCGCAGGCCAGGTTCGCGTATTTCTACGACAGCCGTTTGACGCCCGGCAGCTCGCACGCATAGATCGCGTTGCGCAAGGCCGCGATCGCCTCGTAGCGCGTGAAGGTGCGGCGCCAGGCCAGCACCACGCGCCGCGTTGGCGGATCACGGTCCTGCGCGTCGCGCACCGGCAGGTAGCGCACCATCTGCTCGGGCTCCTTGCGTCCCTTGACCTTGGGCTTGAGTGCTTCGGCCGGCACCGACAGGCGCGGCACCAGCGTCACGCCCATGCCCGAGGCCACCATGTGCTTGATGGTCTCGAGCGACGAGCCCTCGAAGCTCTTGCGGATGCCCTCGGCATTGCTCGAGAAGCGCGCGAACTCGGGGCACACCTCGAGCACGTGGTCGCGAAAGCAATGGCCGGTGCCGAGCAGCAGCATGGTTTCGTTCTGCAGCTCTTCCGAAGTGACCGATTCGCGGTCGGCCAGCTTGTGCTTGGTGGGCAGCGCCGCCATGAAAGGCTCGTCGTAGAGCGGCGCCATCGCCAGGCCGGTGTCGGGAAAGGGCTCGGCCATGATCGCGCAGTCGATCTCGCCGGCACGCAGCATCTCGAGCAGCTTGGCGGTGAAGTTCTCCTGCAGCACCAGCGGCATCTGCGGCGTGCGTGCAATCACCTGGCGCACGAGGTCGGGCAGCAGGTAGGGGCCGATGGTGTAGATCACGCCAAGGTTCAGCGCGCCGGCCAGCGGGTCTTTCCCGCGCTTGGCGATTTCCTTGATGCTGGCGGCCTGGTCGAGCACGCTCTGCGCCTGCTGCACGATCTGCTCGCCGAGCGGCGTGACGGTGACTTCGCCCGCGCTGCGCTCGAAGAGCTTGACCTCGAGTTCGTCCTCGAGCTTCTTGATGGCCACCGAGAGAGTGGGTTGGGAAACGTAGCAGGCCTCGGCCGCCTTGCCGAAGTGCCGTTCGCGGGCTACTGCGACGATGTATTTGAGTTCGGTGAGAGTCATAGCTTGCGTCAATTATGCGCAAGCGTTCCTGACCAAGCGCTGCATGGGGTTGCCTTTAGGCCGAAGGGACCGCATCGGCTGCCGCCGGCGCAGCGAACAGGCCTAGGCCTTCAGGTATTCAGCCTTGGTGCCGAGCCAGCGGTCGATATGGCGCTGGGCCAGGTCCGGGTGCTTGTCGAGCATGAGCGGTGCCAGTTCGCGCGCCCAGTCGAGCAGCATCGTGTCGGTGCTGAGATCGGCAAAACGCAGCAGCGGCGCGCCCGACTGGCGCGCGCCCAGGAACTCGCCCGGGCCGCGGATCTCGAGGTCGCGCCGCGCAATCTCGAAGCCGTCGCTGGTCTCGGCCATGGCCTTGAGCCGCGCCCGCGCGGCCTCCCCCACCCGGCCGCTGTCGCCCGGCGCGTAGAGCAGCACGCAGGCCGAGGCCGCGGCGCCGCGCCCCACGCGGCCGCGCAGCTGGTGCAGCTGCGACAGCCCGAAGCGTTCGGCATGCTCGATCACCATCAGCGACGCATTCGGCACGTCCACGCCCACCTCGATGACCGTGGTGCTCACCAGCACCTGGATCTCGTTGGCCGTGAAGGCGGCCATCACCGCCTGCTTCTCGGCCGTGGGCATGCGCGAATGCAGCAGCCCGACGTTGACGGCCGCGCCGAGCGCATCGGCCAGCTCGTCGCGCGTCTCGGTGGCGTTGCGCAGGTCGACCGCCTCGCTTTCCTCGATCAGCGGACAGACCCAGTAGACCTGCCGGCCTTGTTCGAGCTGCGCCTGGATGCGCGCAATCACCTCGTCGCGCCGGTGGTCGGCCACCAGCCTGGTGACGATGGGCGTGCGGCCTGGCGGCAGCTCGTCGAGCGTGGAGACGTCGAGGTCGGCGTAGTAGCTCATCGCCAGCGTGCGCGGAATGGGGGTGGCGCTCATCATCAGCAGGTGCGGCTCGAGATGCCCCACAGCCTTGCCGCGCAAGGCCAGGCGCTGCGCCACGCCGAAACGGTGCTGCTCGTCGATGATCGCCAGCGCGAGATTCCTGAAGCGCACTTTCTCTGAAATGACGGCATGGGTGCCGATGACCAGGGCCGCCTCGCCGCTCTCGACCGCGGCCGACATCGCGTCGCGCTCCTTCTTCTTCTGACTGCCGGTGAGCCAGGCCACGCGCAGGCCGCGCTCGGCCAGCAGCGGATCGAGCCAGCCGACCAGCTTGCCGAAGTGCTGGGCCGCGAGGATTTCGGTCGGCGCCATCAGCGCGCACTGGAAGCCCGCGTCGATGCAGCGCGCCGCCGCGAGCGCCGCCACCACAGTCTTGCCCGAGCCCACGTCGCCTTGCAGCAGGCGATGCATCGGGATCTCGCGCCGCAGGTCGCGCGTGATTTCCTCGCCCACGCGCTGCTGCGCGCCGGTCAGGCCGAAGGGCAGCACCGCGAGCAACTGCGCATGCAGCGAACTCGCCTCTGGCTCGGCCGGGGAAGGCAGCATCGGCGCACGCTGCGCCGCGCGCTCCAGCCGCGCCTGCAACTGCGAGAGCTGTTGCGCCAGCAGCTCCTCCGCCTTGATGCGCTGCCACGCCGGATGGCTGTGGTCTTCGAGCGTGGCCATGGCCACATCGGGCGTCGGGTAGTGCAGGAAAGTGAGCGAACTGCGCAGGTCCCAGGCGCCGCGCCATCCGATCTGCACGGGAATCGTCTCGTCGAGCACCGCGCGCGCCAGGCCCGAGCGCACCTCGCGCCGCAGCACCGGCTGCGGCAGCCCGGCAATGGTCGAGTAGACCGGCGTCAGTGCCTGCGGCAATGCCGTGCCGGCCGCCTTGACGGTGGGATGCATCATCTGCCGCCCGACGAAGCCGCCGCGCATCTCGCCGCGCACACGCACGCGCGCGCCGACGGCCAGCTGCTTCTGCTGCGAGGGATAGAAATTGAAGAAGCGCAGCTGGCAGGTGTCGCTGCCATCGTCGATGGTGGCAATCAGCTGCCGGCGCGGGCGGAACACCACCTCGCATTCGGTCACCACGCCCTCGACCTGCGCCATGTCGCCGTCGCGCGTGTCGGCCAGCCGCACGATGCGCGTCTCGTCCTCGTAGCGCATCGGCAGGTAGAGCGCGAAGTCGATGTCGCGCACGAGGCCGAGCTTGCGCAGCGCGCGCTGCACGGCGCTCAGGCCCGCGCCGGGCGCGGCCGGGGCGGCGGCGGGCGGGCTTATGGTCTTTTCGGGCGGCGCGGACTTCGCGGAAGCGGGCATGGGACAATTCTGCCCGGCTCCGGCCACGTTCTACTTATCTTCCACGCCTCCTTGGCACGGGCCCGTCCGGCCCTCAAGCACCATGCGCGCCTTCACGCTTTCCGACTTCGATTTCGACCTGCCGCCCGAGCTGGTGGCGCAACACCCGGCCCCTGAACGCACCTCCTCCCGCCTGCTAGACGGCACGGGGGACGCACCGGTCGACCGCATCTTCAAGCACCTGCCCTCGCTGCTGCGCGCGGGCGACCTGCTGGTCTTCAACGACACGCGCGTGGTCAAGGCGCGCCTGTTCGGCGAGAAGCCGACCGGCGGCAAGCTCGAACTGCTGGTCGAGCGCGTGCTGCAGGGCCACGAAGTGGTGGCGCACATGAAGGTCAGCAAGAAGCCGCCCGTGGGCACCACGCTACAAATGGTGGGCGGCTTTCGCGCCACGCTGCTGGGCCGCTGGCCCGACGAGCAGGGCGCGCTGTTCCGCTTCGGCTTCGAGAGCGACGCCGGCGAAGACCCGTACGCGCTGATGGCCCGCTGCGGCCACGTGCCGCTGCCGCCCTACATCACGCACACCGATTCGGCCGACGACGAAAGCCGCTACCAGACCGTGTTCGCGCGCGTACCCGGCGCGGTGGCTGCGCCGACCGCCGCGCTGCATTTCGACGAAGCCTTGCTGGCCGAGCTCGAAGCCCGCGGCGTGCAGCGCGCCAGCGTCACGTTGCATGTGGGCGCCGGCACCTTCCAGCCCGTGAAGACCGAGAACATCGCCGAGCACACGATGCACGCCGAGCGCTACGAAGTGCCCGAGGCCACGCAACGCGCCATCGCCGACTGCAAGGCGCGCGGCGGCCGCGTCGTCGCGGTGGGCACGACCACCGTGCGCACGCTCGAATCGTGGGCCAAAAGCGGCGAGGCCACCGGCGACACGCGCATCTTCATCACGCCGGGCTTCGCGTTCGAGCACGTCGACCTGCTGGTGACCAACTTCCATTTGCCCAAGAGCACGCTGATGATGTTGGTCTCGGCCTTCGCGGGCTACGAGCGCGTGATGGGCCTCTATGCCCACGCGATCGCCAGCGGCTACCGCTTCTTCAGCTATGGCGACGCCATGCTGCTCGCACGACAAAAAGACTGACGACGACCATGCTGAACTTCGAACTCCTCAAGACCGACGCCGACAGCCACGCGCGCCGCGGCACGCTCACGCTCAACCATGGCGTGGTGCAGACGCCGATCTTCATGCCCGTGGGCACCTACGGCACGGTCAAGGGCGTGATGCCGCGCAGCCTCGAAGAGATGGGTGCGCAGATCATCCTGGGCAACACCTTCCACCTCTGGATGCGCCCCGGCCTCGACGTGATGGCCAGCTTCGGCGGGCTGCACCAGTTCGAGAAATGGAGCAAGCCGATCCTCACCGACTCGGGCGGCTTCCAGGTGTGGTCGCTGGGCGCGATGCGCAAGATCAGCGAGGAGGGCGTGAAGTTCGCCTCGCCCGTCAACGGCGACAAGCTGTTCCTCACGCCCGAGGTCTCGATGCAGATCCAGACCATCCTCAACAGCGACATCGTGATGCAGTTCGACGAGTGCACGCCCTACGACACCAAGGGCCACATCACGACCGAGGCCGAGGCGCGCATCTCGATGGAGTTGAGCCTGCGCTGGGCCAAACGCTGCCAGCACGAGTTCGCGCGGCTCCAGAACCCGAACGCCCTCTTCGGCATCGTGCAGGGCGGCATGTTCGAGAACCTGCGCGAGGAATCGCTCGCGGCGCTGGTCGACATGGACTTTCCGGGCTATGCCATCGGCGGCGTGAGCGTGGGCGAGCCCAAGGAGGAGATGCTGCACATCATGGGCCACACGCCGCACCGGCTGCCCGCGAACAAGCCGCGCTATTTGATGGGCGTGGGCACGCCGGAAGACCTGGTGCAGGGCGTGGCCGACGGCGTCGACATGTTCGACTGCGTGATGCCCACGCGCAATGCGCGCAACGGCACGCTGTTCACGCGCTTCGGCGACCTGAAGATGCGCAATGCGCGCCACAAGAACGATCCGCAGCCCATCGACCCGAGCTGCACCTGCTACGCCTGCGCCGGCGCACCGCGAGGCCCCTCTAGTAGCCCGGGCGTGGCGTGGAACGACGGCGGGCGCGAAGGCTTCAGCCGCGCCTACCTGCACCACCTCGACCGCTGCGCCGAGATGCTCGGGCCGATGCTCGCCACCATCCACAACCTGCACTACTACCTGAACCTGATGCGCGAGATCCGCGAATCGCTCGAGGCGGGCACCTTCACGGAATTCCGCGCGCGCTTCAAGTCCGAGCGCGCGCGCGGCATCTGACGCGCCGGGGCCAGGCTACTTCGGCGGCTGGATCGGGAGCGGCGTGGCGTAGGGCTCGATGCGCAGCAGCTCGTTCCTGAAGACGACGATCTGCTTGAGCGGCGCCTGCACCAGCGCGCCGCCCACTTCCTTGTGCGAGGTGTACTGCCAGAGCGTGAGCTGGCCCTTGGCCGCGAGCTGAGCGGCCAGCCGTTCCACGGCAGGGTTGGAACCCGGGCCCAGCTGCGCTGCATCGGCGCCCACGATCACCTCGTCGCGCGGCGAGACCAGCTTGAAGAGCTGCACGGATGCAGCCGACTGGGCGCGCACCGGGCGCACCGCCAGCGCGGCGGGAAGAAGCGCGACCCCAAGCAGGGTGCGGCGGGGAAGCGTGTTCGTCGTCATGGAGAAGAGCGTAGCCGCGCGTGCCCGCGCCGGCCATTCGCCGTAAGCCATACGCCGGCCGGCGGCCCCTCGCCCGGCAGGGGCACGCCCATCCGGTACGCTTGCCGCCCGTGTCCATCGCTGTTGCTGCATTCACATGACCGACGCCTCACCGCTTTCGCCCTACACCGCCCGCTATCCCTCGCTGGCCGGTCGCACCGTCTTCATCTCCGGCGGTGCGAGCGGCATTGGCGAGGCGCTGGTGCGGGCCTTCCATGCGCAGGGCGCGAAGGTCGGCTTCTGCGACCTCGACGCGGCCGCCGGCATCGCGCTCGCGGCGCAGCTGCAGGGCGACACGCCCGCATTGTTCATCGCGTGCGACGTGACCGACACGGCGGCGCTGGCGGCCACCATCGCCGCAGTGCGCGCCCAATTCGGCCCGATCGGCGTGCTGCTCAACAATGCCGCCAACGACCGGCGCCACGAGATGGCCGACGTCACGAGCGAGGACTTCGACCGCCTCGTGGCCGTCAACTTCAAGCACCAGTTCTTTGCCGCGCAGGCCGTGGCCGACGACATGCGCGCACTCGGCGGCGGCTCGATCATCAATTTCGGCTCGATCAGCTGGATGATCAAGGGCCGCGGCTACCCGGTCTACCAGGCCTGCAAGGCGGCCGCGCGCGGCCTCACGCGCTCGCTGGCGCGCGACCTGGGCAAGCAGAACATCCGCGTGAATTCGATCGTGCCGGGCTGGGTGATGACCGAGCGGCAGATCAAGCTGTGGGTCAAGCCCGAGTCGGCCGCGGAGATCGATGCGGCGCAATGCCTGCCGGGACGCGTGATGGCGCAGGACATCGCGGCGATGGCGCTGTTCCTGGCGGCCGACGATTCGAAGATGTGCACCGCGCAGGACTACGTGGTGGATGCCGGCTGGACATGAAAAAAGCCTCGCGCAACGCGCGGGGCTTCTTCGGGAAACACCGCGGAACCGGCTTCGCCGGGCCGCAGGTGGTTTGCTCAGTCCCGCAGTTCGCAGGCACCTTGCCGCCATTGGCCGCGAGCTTGGTCATGACCTGGCGGTGCAGCCAGATGTTCATCTTGGCGCTGTCGCTGGTGTCGGCGCCGTAGCTCAGTTCGGCGGCGAGCTGCTTGCGCGCGTCGAGGCTGCTGTCCAGGCCGAGCAGCTTCATCAGGTCGACGATCGACGTGCGCCAGTTGAGGCTGCTCGCGCCGGGCATGCCGTCGAGCAGGGCCTCGACGTCCACCACGGTGATGGCGGGCGGCGGTGCCGCGGCGGCCGGTGCGCCTGCGGGCGCGGGGGCTGCCGGAGCAGCAGGTGCGGGGGCGGCGTTCGCGGAAGGAAAAATCTTGGAAAGGATGCTGCCGAAAATGCTCATGCTTTTTGCTCCGTCGAGGTTGATGGCTGGCTGAAAACCGCGGCACGTCCGTGCCGCAGCCGGCGGTTGTAGCACGCGCATGCGGCGCCGCCGCTACACGGCCGGCTTCAGCGGTCCGCCGGGCGTGAACGAATCCACAAACCCGGGCGCCGATCCGCCGGCCACTACCTGCGGCACGCGCGGCGCAGCGGAGGTACCGCAGGCATGGCAGAACTTCGAGAACGCGCTCTTGCGCGCCTCACACTGGCCGCAATGGTCGAACAGGCCGATGCCGCAATGCGGGCAGAAGTCGATCCCGTCGTTCTTCAGCTCCACCGGGCGTTCGCAGCCGGGGCACACGCCCTTGCCGAGCCGCGCGAGCGCGACGTCGTAGCTGAGCTCCTCGCGGCGGACCTGGTCGGGCTGCTGCTCGGCGAGCTTCTGGCGCGCGAGGTAGGCGTTGAGCGCCACGATCGCATAGCGCCCCACAAGCACCGTGACCACAATGCCCACCACGTAGCGCACATAGCCGCCGTAGCTCGGCAGGTAGGGCACCAGTTCGACGAAGAAGGCGAACAGCGCGAAGAAGATGAAGCCCCACACGAAGGGCCAATAGGTGCTCTTGCGCTTTTTCGCGAACAGCCAGCCGGCCACGACCAGGAGCGGCAGCGTGAGTACCAGGCGGTAGGCGAACACGCGCAGCTCGACGCGGCGGTACTCGGCATCGAGCTTTTTGCGCGCATCGCGCTCCAGCAGCGACAGTGCCTCGCGGGCGCGCTGCTCGGCCTGGCGCGCGTCAAGCACGATCTGCTGCTGCGCATTGGCCAGGCGCTGGACCTCGTCTTCCTTCTGCTTGAAAGCATCGAGCGCCTTGGTGCGCGCGATCAGCTCCGTGTCCTGGTCGGGCTGCGCGGTGGCGCGCCGCGTGGCGATCCAGTTGCCGAAGGTTTCGCGGGCGTTGGCGCTGGCCTGCCGTGCGGCGCTCTGCTGCAGGCGAATCTGCTCCAGCTCCCGCGTCGCCTGCAGTGTGGTGGCCTCCGACGCCTTGATGGTGCTGCGCAGCGGCTCGGCCGCGGGGCGGTCGATGAAGTCGTCGAGCTGAAGCACCCGCTCGACCCGCGGCAGGTCGTCCACGATGGCGCCGCCGAGCCCGATCAGGAAGCTCGCGAACACCAGCGCCACGAGCCAGAGGCCGCGGCGAAACCATTTTTCGGACAGACGCAATGACTTGCTCATTTCATTCTTTCGGTGAGAGAAAGGGATTTCTTATTGCAGCTTCAACGCCACCGGCGCCGCGCCGAGCCCCGCGCGCGGCATCCACGCGAACACCGAATCGACCGTCACCGTCTCGATGCGGTCCGAGAACCGCTTCTCGTTCGGATGATCGTCGAAGGCCACGTTGGCCGAGCCGACGCGGCCGCCCAGCCGAGTGAGCGGGCCGAGCCGCAGTGTCGTCGGTTCGTAGCCCTTGAACTGCATCCAGGCCTGCGCCTGCACGCGGCTGCCGATGGTGGCGGGCTCCATGGCCGCGGCCAGCGTCTCGACCGCCCACTGGTTCGACTGCTGGTACTTCTGCCCCCAGACGTAGCTCACGATGCTGTAGGGCGCGATGTTCAGCCGCACGATGCGCGCAGGCGGCTCGTGGAGCGCGGCCAGCAGTTGCGTTTGCACGGCGGGCGTGGGCACGACCCAGGCGGCCTCGTAGCGCCACAGGTCGTCGAGAAAGAACTCGCCGAGCCCCTGGCGATAGACCGCGGCCACGGCGGTGCCGCACTGGTTGAGCTTGTGCACCACGCGCCACGGACCCTCGTCGGTCTTGTAGGCGATGCCCAGGTGCGAATAGCGCAGACCGTACTTGCCCAGGTCCTGCCCGGCGCGCGCCAGCAGCACGACGCGCGCGCCGCTCGCATCGAGCTGCTGCGAGGTGCGCTCGGCCATCTGCATGCCCTTGGCAATCAGCGCCGCAGTCGGCCGGGCCTGCTCGCAAGAGCGGCCGGCCTGCGCCTGCAGCGGCAATGCCGCCGCGAGCGCAAGCAGCAGTGCAGGGAAGAGCGCGCGCCTCACGACAGCCTCTCGTTGTGCAGCAGCGCGCGGCCGATGGCATTGGGCACGAAGGCCAGCACCTCGCCCGCGGCCGACAGCACGACGCCGCTGCCGATCACGCTGACCAGCACGCCCGTGCCCACCGCCGCCGACAGGCCGTTGGCGGCGCGCCCCATCACCTTGACGCTGGCACGCGCACCGTCCGAGGCGCGCTCCAGCAGGTAGACCGTGCCATCGGCCGAGGCCTCGACCGCCACCACCGTGAGCATCGAGCCGCCCACCGAAAGTGCGGCGGGCAGTGCGACCACGGCCGTCGCAGAGGCGCCCGCCGCCGAAGCGGCCCCCACGACCGAGGCCACCGGCAGCAGCGAGAGTGCGGCCGAAGCCTCGCTCTGCGCCTGGGCATGAAGAGGCAGCATGGCGCCAGCGAACGCGGTGCAGGCGGCGACCAGAAGAGCAGCAACGGATTTTTTCATGGCAGTCTTTCGTGGGTTGATGAAGAAGAATGCGGCGCTCATTCGGCCGAGCCGGCAGCAGCGGCTTCCTGGCGCGCGGCGCGGCGGCCTTGCAGCCGCGCTTCGACCAGGTCGGCTTCATGGCGGTCGCGCAGGGTCTTGGCCAGCGTGAAGGCCGAGCTGATCAGGAACAGCCAGCTCACGCCCAGGAAGGCCTTGTAGGCGTCGTTGATCTCCATGCGGACCAGACCCCAGCCGGTCAGGCCCATTGCGGTGAAGAAGCTGCCCCAGACCACCAGGCGCCACATCGGCACGTCGCGGCTCGCCGTGCCGCTGGCGTTCGCGTGCTGGTTGTCGCGAATGAACTTGGCCAGCATGAAGGCGGTGCTCAGGCAGAACACATAGCCCATCACCATGAACGCACGGTCCAGCGCCTCGCCCGGCAGCCAGCTCAGGCCGGTGGCACAGAGGAACACGGCGATCGCGAACGAAGCCCAGACCTGGAACTGCCAGGCCCGCGTATCGCGCTGGATCGAAACGGCGGTGGACGGGAAGGGTTGCATGAGTGCCTCGCGGCGTAGTGAAGGTGAGCGAATGATGGTTCGCTCCCGCACCGCGGGGCTCGAATGCTTCGACCAGTTCCGGTTTGAGCCGCTATGGGTATCTCGAAAAGATACTTTCCGGCACCTTGCGCGCCGGAGAGGCCGCGCCTCAGGCGGCCAGCAATCCGCTCACGCGCTGCTGCAGCGCCTCGGGCCGCACCTCGACCGGCGGCACCGCATGGCCGACGTTGAGCCCCACGCGGCTGAAGAAGCCGCGGCGGAAGGGCTTGGCCATGGCCACGTTCTCGCCGCCGCGCAGCTCGATGCGGCTGAAGTACGAGCCCCAGAGATTGGTCAGCGCCATCGGAATCACCGGCGGCTCGATGCCTTCGGCGCGCGCGCTTTCGATGATCTTCATCACGCCGCCCTTGAAGGGCTGCAGCTGGCCGTCGCGCGTGATGGCGCCCTCGGGAAAGATGGCCAGCAGATCGCCTTCGCGCAGCACGCCCAGCGCCTTGGCAAAGGCCGCTTCGTAGGCCGCCGGGTCTTCCTTCTGCGGCGCGATCGGAATCGCCTTGGCCAGCCTGAACAGCCCGCCGAGCACCGGCACCTTGAAGATCCGGTGGTCCATGATGAAGCGGATCGGGCGCGGGCTCGCCGCCATCAGCAGGATGGCGTCGATGAAGCTCACGTGGTTGCACACCAGCACCGCGGCGCCTTCGGTGGGAATGTGTTCGTCGCCCTTGATCTCGAAGCGGTAGACGAAGTGCGACAGCATCCACGCGATGAAGCGCAGCAGGTACTCGGGCACCAGCATGAAGATGTAGAACGCCACCACGGCGTTGGCAATGCCGGTGAACAGGAAGATCTGCGGAATCGTGAAACCGGCGCCGAGCAATGCGCCCGCGATGACCGAGCTGCCGATCATGAACAGCGCATTGAGGATGTTGTTGGCCGCGATGATGCGCGCGCGGTGCGTGGGCTGGCTGCGCAGCTGGATCAGCGCGTACATCGGCACGCTGTACAGGCCCGCGAAGAGCGACAGCAGCGCCAGGTCGGCCATCACGCGCCAGTGCGCGGCCTGGCCCATGAAGGCGCCAAGGCCCATGACCGCCGAGGAGGCAAGAGCACCCGCCGCCGCGGGTGCGGGCGGCAGACCACGCGACGCAAAGTACAGGTCGATGGCGAACACGCTCATGCCGATGGCACCCAGCGGCACCAGCCCGATCTCCACCTGCCGGCGGCTCAGCGTCTCGCACAGCAGCGAGCCCACGCCAATGCCCACCGAGAACACCACCAGCAGCAGCGAGGCCACCTGCTCGTCGCCGTGCAGCACCTCCTTCGCGAAGCTGGGGAACTGGCTCAGGAACACCGCGCCGAAGAACCACATCCACGAGATGCCCAGCAGCGAGCGGAACACCACGATGTTGCCGTGCGCGAGCTTGAGGTTGCGCCACGTCTCGCTGAACGGGTTCCAGTTGATCACCAGCCCCGGGTCGGTGGCGGGCGCCTGCGGAATGGCCTGGGCCACGCCGCGCCCGACCAGTGCCAGCAGCACGCAGGCCACCGCCACCGTGGTGTGGCCGATCTGCGGCAGCGCCACCAGCAGTCCGCCCGCCACCTGTCCGAGCAGGATGGCGACGAAGGTGCCCATCTCGACCATGCCGTTGCCGCCCGTGAGTTCGCGCGCGTCGAGCACCTGCGGCAGGT
>Ga0307514_10004880_pt1 | contig 12192 bp, 13 predicted proteins | sample 16_EM_MG_FD_203088 | JGI IMG/M metagenome (GOLD analysis project Ga0307514, IMG submission 203088) | Populus trichocarpa ectomycorrhiza microbial communities from riparian zone in the Pacific Northwest, United States - 16_EM | ecosystem: Host-associated > Plants > Roots > Unclassified | place...
GTCCAAATGCGGAAGTACAAGACTCATACCAGATGAGTCCAACAGCAATCATAATGACGCAGTCATTATGAGCAATACATAGAGTCATAAAGAAATAACAAAAACGTCATCAGGAGCGTAAGCTGACGTCGAGATAACAACATGAAACCTAGGCTCCAGCCTGGTATACAAGATGACTCATAAAGACTCAAAAAACCCGAGAATTGCTCATACTTGCTTAATCAAGTCATGACGCAATTATAACGCTGTGAGAAAGGCGTAAACGTAAGGAGATAAGCAGAAATAACATGATAAGAAATCGGGGAAAACACAGATTCCTTACACCTTGGTTAACGAATTTCTTATATATCTTGTTCAATCCTCCAATTCCTGGTGACCCATCATACTCCTCCTGATAGGGGTTGCATACGAGTACTAATGATCTACCGAGTTGATATGGGATGCGTGGGATCTAGGATGCATATAGGGCGTTGCAACTTGGGATATAGGATGGGTTTTGGTCATGTTTTTTGTTTTGTTTGTTTTTGATTTCATATACATATGTTGGTCACTCATTTTCCTTAACATTAGCAATCGAGAGAAATGAATGTGGTTTTGTCTCCGAGCAGATCTTAACACTCTACCAATTTTTTCGTGAATGTCGACAAGTCTAAGCCCAAGTATTGAGAACGATTCACTAAATTCGCCCCCTATGCAAGAACCTGATTTTTTATATGGTCTGTTCCCAGAGAATTTTGGTGCACGTGTCGGAGATTTCGCTGACACAATTGAATTTTAAGCCTCAACTTCGGAAATCAAGCCTTGCCCTGAAATTTTACATGGATTGAACGCTGCTACCGCAATTGACAAGGAGTCTCCATCATTACCTACTGTACCTACCCACTGTCCGATCTTCCTATTATAGGGCTTGGCAGTTTCCATATCCGTATATGCGCGACGATGCACAGTCTTTGCTAGTGTATAGGGCTGCATAGGAGGTTTGCGATTATGCATGCATAGTACTAAGAACTTGGCACCAAGTGACGTCTGTGGCTGATTGTCATATCGAGTCCAGTTTTACGATCTTGTTTCCAGGACAAAATGGATGATCAGATAATTTGGATATATACTGACGGAAGCGTTCTGTTGAAGAACCTGTCCCGAATTTCAGGCATCGTCTCAAGTTTACATTTTCAACTCGAGATTGATTAATCCCTTCATTGCACGCAATTGACCACGAGAAGAACGACACAAACATACACACCACTGGTTATGGATGTCGACCCAGTGAACCGAGAAGCTTTGGACAATACCAACGCTCCGACAGCAAGTCATGCCCTAGCTACCACCGACCACGAGGAAAAGGGTGCAGTACAACTCGATGGGCCAGCTTTTGCTGGTAGCAATGGTACTGAATTGAGCCACTCCCGAAACATCACTGATGATACGGCTGGTGGCCTGGCAAATGGGGAGGCACCGATTGCTGATCTGGGCTGGCACGAATCTCCAGAGGCAATACCAGATCCTCTAGTGGGTGGAGTCTCGAACGAGGATTTATGGACCTTAATCAGAAGGTTTGATAAGGCAAGTGAAGAGTGCATTGATATCTAAAAATGCAGAAGCTAATCTATAATATTCATGTAGCAAATACAACATGTCAGGGTAACGCATAGATATTTAGCAGGGGATTTGGACCTCCGTGTCTCCCCAGACGAGGCATTTTCTCCAGACAGGCTCCGTGGGAGCATCGAAAGGTTGTATATGACTGTGGTACTTACTCTGAGAATTACGCGGAAATATAGATACAAGCGCTAAGGTAAATGTAGATTATTGGTATTATAACCACTGGGGCCCACATCGCACGTCTTCGCTCCTGGCGGGATAAGCAACGGACGGGTACATTCTGTTTTGTAAGTCACTATCTTAAAAATATTTCTATATGGATTAATAGTTGTTGCTGACAGAATATCGAAGATATATTTTTTAGCCTGGGCTATTGACTTTCTAGTGCCTCTTGCTATAAGCACTATCATTCTATTAATCGTTTATCCTCCTGCACGCACACTCCTTTTCCCTCCGCTCCCTCTTGCTACAACAGATGCGAAAACCGGGGGTGTCAAGGTTCCACCTTCTGGCTCTCTAGCGAGTCATAGCATGACCGGTGCCCCAGAAGCACAGCCAGGGGAGGCGGTTGAACAGGAAGCACACAATTTTGTTTCAGGCTTCGGCGCTGTTGCCATTAATAGTGCCGCGGGGAAACCGCACAATGACTTTGATGATAGTGTGAAAGATGTGCCAGATCCTACCAGTGCTGCAATTAATGCAGTAGACATGAAGGGTAGCGTTGAGGGTAGAGACAGTGTTGCACAGAAGGCAACCAAGAAGCCAATGGAGGATGTTATTTGGGAAACTGCACGTCCATTTATGCAATATGTCGGGGCAGTGGCAGATACATGGGAGAGATTTGCAAAGTACGTACATTTTTTCCCCTCACTCTCAGACATGCAGAGTTGACTCAGTGATCCAAAGTGCTCTATCCCCGACAGCACCATTTCCCCAGAAGGCGAAATATAAACTCGCTGCCGCGCTTCTCCCCATGCTTTTGTTTTCAATGATTATAACACCTTACATGCTTGGTAAAATTACGACTTTCGGGGTCGGAGTCGCATTTTATAGCCAGCCATACATTTCCAAAGGGCTTGCATATCTGAACAAAAACTACCCCAATTGGCAGGAAGCCATAAGTATTCAGAAGTAGGGTTTTCGCTTTTTATAGCTAATCCTTGGGAAGACGAACTGGAACTAATGTTACATGCCCGTATAGTACCATTCTAAGATCTGTACCTACAAACGCTCAGCTTACCCTCACACTCCTCCGTATTGGTGAAGCCAACAATGCTCCATTACCCCCACCAACCACATCCATCCACAAACTCAAAGCCGCTGAATCTCACCTTACACAAAATGAGGAAAAGGCAGAGGAGAATATACCAAAATATCACCCTGATCACCCCGATCACCGGAGCCAGCAAAGAGATAGCAGATGGAAGGCACCTCAGAAAGCTCTTTCTGCCATCAAGCATACAGTCAAAGCTGGTGTCCAAACTGCCCTACATACTGACCATGCAAAGGCAAAAATCACAAATTCCATGTCTGCAAAAAATCGCCTTGGTGCAGTGGTGGAGGCGAAAAAGGTTTCAACAGCCCTGAAAGGCCCCAAGGAGTTTGCTTCTCGTTGGAGAGGGACTAAAGGCTATGTGGTCATTCTCGATTCTTACAATATGGAAGATGCCACCGGGACAATCCTACGTTGGACTTCAGAAGACGGGAAGGACTCGTGGAATATACCAGTGGAGGATATTGTTGAGATCGAAAAGTTAGGTGGTTTCGGGTGGAAGGGTAAGGTCGTAATTGGATGGAGCTTGGACAAACAAGTTGTTGATGCACTGCGAGTGGTTTACAAGTTGCCAGTGAGGGAGCAAGGCACAGGGACGCTTGTTGGTGAGCGTCTGCATGAGGAATACTTATTGACTGCCGTGGTGGGGAGAGACGAGCTTGCCAATCGTCTACTATCCATCGGGAGACAAAAGTGGGAGTGCTGTTAGTTGTACTGTTAGTTGTAGCACTATCATGTGCTTGATTTTCTATGTTTCAGTCTATTAAGGAGGGCGGTGGTCTTCAGTGTGTCCGGAAGTACCACATGTCCCCACGAGGTGCACGGATTTCATGCATATTCACTCTCTCGCATGCAATTTACACATAGTTATCCTATGCAGCTTTGCTCAGTTTTGCTGTATTGATGTTGGCCCTAATATCAACAACACTTCTATTGAATTTCTGGGGTCTCACGGGTAGTGGGTACATTAGTAGTTCCACCCTTGGACAAGCTGTATCAATCTAAAGCTTTTTACAAGGAAGAAAGTATCTTATCATCACTGGAAAAGGTGTGAGTTGAACGTAATTATGTTGCTATAGCTATAAATACTAATAATGTAGGGAGGTATGTAGTATGCAAAGTATGAGGGTTTCAATTGCAAGCACACCACAGGAGGGGGGTAAAAAGGGAATATACTCCAGGTTGGGTGTTTAAGGGTTTGAGAAATCACCGGCTCTTTCCCGCTAGTAGCCTTCTCACCCGCAGCAAGAAGAACGAAACTGAATGAAAGAATGAGAGCTCTATCATAGGCTGTAATATTCCCAGCTTGTTGGTCGATTGAAGGAATAGCCTCGGGACATACAATTGCTCTTCGATTTAGAGAATGTTCAGGTTGATAGGAGAGCAAGCAATGTTGATAAGACCAAACTAAAGTTGGCAAGATATCAGTTCTGATATTGTGAAGGATATGGATCTCGATTGAGAAATATCTTACCTGAGTTGGGACAGATGGACCCATACAGCAGACAGTGTTCTGGGAGCAGGCCTGGTCCATGGAACCCAAGACTAGAGAAGGGGATTGATGTTAGTATCAAGTTTCTCACTTTGACTCATATGGAGTATAAAAACATACGGGCTGAGATAGGGGAGCACCCAGTAGCAATTGGTCCAAGCACGTTGGCAGCAACCCCAACAAGGCCCTCGGCAGACTGGTCACTCTGCTCGACGTAGTTGCAGCAGTTCAACTGTCCGTTACCACAAGAGCTGATGGCTTGGCTGACAGTGTAGTCGCCCTTGACAACACCCTTGTTCAAGTTGCTCTGTCCGTTGTTGAGCCCATCATTGACATTCTCGTTCTTATCTGAGGCGACCACACCAGTATCGAACTGCCTGGCCTCAAGACCCATTGGGGAAGCAGCGATCAAGGCGGCGGCAGAGAGGAAAGTGAGGATAATGGAGAATTGCATTGTGATTGATTAGGTATGAATAGAATATCAGTAAGCGAGTGTGGAGGAAGGAGTATACTGTATTGGGAATGGAACTGGATCGAATGTGGTACTTATGAGGATTAACAATAAAACGGGCGGGGACAAGAGCATGCCTTTATAGGGGATTTTATCGAGAAATACCACTGTTGAACTGAGTACGGACATATACTCTCGTATGCAAACAAACTCAACATTCCCAGGTATCCCTGAGACGACATTGTGAATTCCCCGATCGGTATTGATCACCCTTGCATATCAGAAGAATATGAGCGTTCTCGGAGCCGAAACGGCATCCTTAAACCTATTGCAGATAGCCGTTTGACCAAACAGCATTCATTCCAGAGCAATGCTGAGTACCCACATGGGTTGTGGAATTTAGGAGAAATATTCTCCGGAGCTTGGTAAACGTGAACATTGACATTTGCCTTGGAGCTGGTTAGTGGTAATTCCAACAATACCGGGTCGGTAAGGGGTATGCGACGTATACCATATTTGGAAATTCCTCTTCTGATCATACGTATAAGATAGTCATTAATAGTAAGCTTGGAGAGCATAAATTACAGATCCGTAGGATGTCAAAAAAAGCTTCTGCAATGCACATTTTTGGGCGTGGCTACGGTACTGGTTCCACGCGCGTATTCCACTGGAGTTCGAGTATTGTACCAGCGGCCGCGATCATTCTTGTGCAGGTACGGGTCTATTCTTGTATCTACCATCTACGCCTGTGGTAGAGTTGACCCACCCTTCTTCAGCAGAGGTACCCCAGATACAAATGTAATTGCCTGGTATTTACCATTGGCAAGTCAATCATAATTAGCCTACATTTAATTCTAAACTAATCATCAGGTGGGGGGGCTACCTCAGAGTTTAATATCCATTGGGGCAGCGATTGAGTTAAACCCTACAATCTATATACTCTGGACAGTTTTTGAGCTCTGGAGGTGTTGACAATAAACCAAATAACTCACGTATAATGCTGGCAGGAAATGATGTGCTAAATACAGCTTGGTGGCAAAAAACTCATACCCTTGTATGAGTTTTTGTATGAGTTTTTGCTTGGTGTGGTATGAGTTTTTTTGCCACCAAGCTGTATAACCTCGAAAGTAGTCTTCCTAGTGAAGAATTAAGAATGCCTTCCACCTTCCGGATTCCGTCCATGCCCTTAGAAATTCAGGTAACCATAGACAGAGAGAAAGGGTATACCTGAATAAAGCTAGATTACTTTAATACTTAAAGCATCTGTGTAGTAGGTTATTGGTATTTTGCCATTCACAAATCGTGTCATCTAGTAATTAGGTTACAATCACTGAACATATATATATGTCCGAGCCACAGCCATTACCATCATCTGTGCATTGAAGGAATGCCTTGGTAAATCCATATCTGCTAGGTATTTGGTATGAATCTGAAAACAGCATTCACGCTCCTAGAGATGTAATTTAAATCTGGAGATGCGTACATCATGGGTCATGATCATCTAATCACAAAATCAAAATAGTAAGGATTGCACCTATAGTACTCGGAATATATACACATAATTCTGGCTAGAAGGTATGTATTGTGCACATTGGGTAGGTAAGTGGCAGATCAGGCTTACTCAACTCAGGGTAACCTCCAAGTCTCTGACAGACTAGGTAGGCTCTACTGGTAACCATCACACGAAAAAGTTTAGTCTTGTTTGAGTATGGACACACCATACTCCAATTCTGGTATCGATGGGACACTCACCCATCATACATAAATGCTATTGTTTCGATTGTTTCGAACAATAGAATAACTCCTGTAATTCCATTCGGTGGGTGTCTCACCACCGAGGTACTCTAACCAACTGTACGACAGACAGGTACCCCATGAACTGGCGAACAAGAGTCCTGGTCAAAAGTGAAATCCTTTGTGGGGGATAAGTCATCCGAACATATGTACCATTGGCGCCCTAGTTCTTTCCAGGCATGGTCAATTTTACGATGGTAAAACACTACAGTAGCCGTTTTTGGTAATCCCGTGGTATCATATAATTACAGTATTGAGGGATCATTGTGGTTAAATTGAGATCTATGGAAACAACTACGCTCTACAACATAGTTACCCTCACGCCCTACCAAAATCAACCTAATACCCAATACTCCCCCTCTAGCGGTATGGCCTCCCCAAAGGTGCTGCTCCTCCATTTCTACCCTCCCCTATAGGTCGGATATCAGGCGGGTGAGCCTGTGGCCACTGAGAGGCCTTTACCTACCATCTACACCCACGCCATACCAGCACTGGGGCAGGAGCCTGTTAGATAGAAAAATGGTAGGGTCTCGACAGAGGGCACTAATATGTACAAAATTGGGAATTCCGAGAATTTTCATTGAATCAACAAAACACTCCTCAGTATACTACCCTAAACCCCCTACCTTACTTACCATTATAGCATCCCCTCAACCACCATGAAGAGGTCTCCAATAGCTCTAGGAGCTTCAATAGTCCCTCCTTTTAGACTCTAAGGGTCACATCAGATGCAGCGTACTCTAGCCTCTTCCGAGGCGTTTAACTCCCCAAAAACTGTCATTGCGGATGATCAACATAGAGCCCAATCTAGCGCCCAATCCAGAGTCCAATCCAGCGTCCAATCCAGCCTCTCTCCCAGTATTCAACCTGGCTCTAACCCAATATCCAACCCAGTAGCCCTCCTAGCGTCTAGCCCAGTATCGAACCCAGCATCCAGCCCAGCATCCAGCCCAGCTTCAATAAAACCCCGCTGCAAGCCCAGGAACTCTCCTACCGTTGTAATTAGTCACCAGTTGGCATTCATGCTTAAGCTAAGCACATGATTCTTTAATTGAAAGGTTAGGCTCTAGGTTAATCATCCGCAATGGCTACTTTTAATGGTATGATGGGTAAAGTCGAGGCATTAGATTGAACGCTGGGAGAGCAGCTGGGTGGGGTAGCTGGGTTGGATAGCTAGGTTGGATAGCTAGGTTGGATAGCTAGGTTGAATAGCTGGCTTGGATAGCTGGCTTGGATAGTTGGTTTGGCTAGCTGGGTTGGCTAGCTGGATTGGGCGCTGGATTGGCCATGGGCGCTGGATTGGATGTTGGATTGGGCTCTATGTTGATCCGCAATGACAGTTTTGGGGGAGTTAAATGCCTCGGGAGAGGAGGACCCTGCATCTGAAGTGACCTTGGAGTCCAAAAGGAGGGGGTATTGAAGGTCCTAGAGCTATTGGAGACCTCTTCATGGTGGTTGAGGGTGCTCTGGAGGAGGCTATTGCAGGGGATTGCGCAGGGGGGTATTCAAGGTAGCATAAATCAAGAAAATTCGGCCAATTCTCAAAATAGCGCATTTTTGTAGCAGTGAGTGGCTTATTTAACAGCATCCCATTTCACTATATTGTAGGCTGCTGCCTGAGAAGTTGTTTTAATATGAATATGGATGATAAATGAAGGCCTCCCAGTGACTACCCAATCGATATGTGACCTATAGGGGGAGGGGAGGGGGATGTTTTTGCGGAGGTCATATTGTCAGGGGGTTATTGGGTATTAGGTCGATTTTTTGTAGAGTGTGAGGGCAACCATGCTGTAGAGCGTAGTTGTTTCCATAGATCTCAATTTAACCGCAGTGATCTCTCAATACTATACTTATATGATACCACAGGATTACCGAAAACAGCTAGTATTTTATTATCAGGAAAATGACCATGCCCAGAAGGAACTAGGTACCGTAGGGCACCAATCGATCAGCCCACAGGTGTTGTTCTTAATACCCACAAATACAGGTGAACCTATGACTTTGCATCCTATGTAAGCGCATACCCTCTGATAGCGCATAGAAAGCTCCTCTTGTTAGTAAAAATAACAGCCTAAGGGACGAAAAACTGCATAACTGTACATTGCATGCATACTTGTTGGCACATTCCCAAAATTGATAACATAACAAGGGATGGGTTTAGCGATATTCTGGCCTGGTCAGCAGCAACTAACACGGGTATTTGGATTGAGTGTTATAACTTAAAGAGCAGAAGTCCCACGGCTTGTCTTTGCTATCCCGAAGTAGCACCTCCTCTATTGGACGACGAAAAGCTCCCAGATTTTCTTACGGCAACTCAGGCGGCATTGCAAGTATGGTCGGGGGTTTCTGCAGAGACCATTTGCCGTTGCTGGAACAAGGCACACCTCCGTTGGGAAGGTCCTGTGGAACCCTTCTGACTTGCTAATGACAATCCCCATTATGAGCTTAGTCAAGTCTATGAGTCTACCATCCGATCCGCCAGACGACACTAATCCACAAAATTGCTCCGACCCTCTCGATGGCTCTGAACAACCACGGCCATTGATTATTGATTACCAGGGCGGAAGTTAACCACACGCTTGAAGTCCTTCAATTGCATGTTATTCAGACCGCCCCCAGTACTGCAGCATTACCAGAAATATCAGCTTTGATTGAGTCTATTACTACTGAATAGCAGACCTCAACATGAAACGCAAGTAGCAATCACACCTCGAGAAGTGGCTTAGGTCGGATTAAGGTGAGTGGAAAAGGGTCGGGGTATCATGTATTTAGTCGGGGTGTCATGTATCTAGTTCAATATCAGCTCTTTTTCTCGTTTCCAGTTGTACCGCATAAACATGTCTCACTGCATTCAAAGTGCCCTGATGGATATTTATGCAGTAAGACAGGTTCGACTGTAACAAAGTTAAGCCACAGACGTATAGACTCAAAAAAACTATTAAAAAAAACTACCATGATCAAAATTTTTGACCAGGACTCCTGTCCACCAGTACCAGACGAATTATAGATCGCCTATGAGCGGGTGTATGGTCATAAATGCGAGTGGTCGCAATTGGGTTTAATATAATTAATATAGCGCATAGCGCCAGCGCCCAGCACCAGTTTCTTGTAGGTCGGAATACTTCCACTCCCATTCATATCTATTTTGAGTCATTTCTAAGCATCTCAAATGATTTCTGAATGAGGAAGCAAGCCTACACCCTGACAGTAGTATTTCATATTTCCTTGACATTTCCCTTCCATGTCCATCCCATTATTTATAGCTTTGCACTAGTGGTTCATAAGCCGTCGCGTACACATACTGTATGCACAATCCTCATCACTCCATCCATGGAACTTTTTTTGGTCTACGAAATTGGAGTGTTTTGGACAAAGGACAAAGTTCTCGCAGGAGTTCTCCTTGGGCAGAGCATGGGGATCCGTAGGTACTTGGTGGTGCGTAGGAGTACAAGCTGGTCCCCAACACTGAATTTCCGAGACACCAAGATAGGCACACGCAAACACTAGCCGTCCCTGCTTCAACTGCAATTGTAAGAGGATACATCCTCCGTATATAGGGGGTCTTTTTAGGCCATGAAAACTTTCAACTGACTCAACCCACAGATGATATACGTTCAAGAAATCACTTAGTCCCTAATTCATTCATTGCCTTCGAATACCACCCTCGACAAGCTATTACGACTTTGCAGAATCCATTGACTGCCGCAAATTCCGACCTGAAATTGTTGCAAAGGTTGAGTAATTGACCATGGGTGGGCACGGGCCCGGGGAGACTTGAGCCCAAAAGAGGCCAGCCTCAAAAGAAGGAGAGCAGTGCCTGGTAATTGTTGATGGTTTTGACACATGCCCATCTGCGCACCTAGTCCAGGCCGCAGCTACTCAGTAGAAGGGGCATGCATATATGTATCCCTATCCATCTAGCTGCAAGTTTGGTTCATACCCCTAGTTCGAATTCTTCCATTGAAGTTTCAGTCACAATATTTATTATATTTCCAACCCAGGGAAATTACGTTTTATATTCTGGGTATACTGTATGTTGCGCAAATTTCACAGACAAAGAAAGGGTGTGTAGTAAAAACAGTAGTAGAAATGGACCCCCAATTCACATCCTTGAACAAGTTCCTGACTTTACCTCTTCAATTTCACCTGTTCCTTTAACCGAGCAGATAGGCCACCCCATGGCTGCCCCTACAAGAACGCTAGGACATATTGCAACCCAAGAGCGAGCGCCAATCCCATCCCAACATCCGCAATCTTGGTCGCTGCTCCTTCATACACTGGCGGTGGTTGGATGCTACAGGGGAGAGTTAGAGTTGGCCTTCATGGTGTTTGATGAATGGAAGTCTACTTACCTTGTGGCATTCGGTGGAGCCATACTGGCAGGCGTAGTCTCCGTAGGGAAGATTCCAGTAACGGTGATGGTGACATCCTCTGTGGAAGTGGATGTAGGGTAGCCAGTGGCAGTCACTGTCTCTGGGGCATACGTAGTAAGGTTGTGAATCCCTGTAGGTACATGTATACTAGTGGTGGTAATATTTGAGTAAGGGGGTTCCACATAAGGCACAGTACTGGTCGGAACAGGCTCCGGGACGTACTCAATATATGTGGTGGATGGGTACTCTGGCGCTGGAATACACTCTCCGTACACTGAATCATGCGGGGTGCACGGTTTTTGATCAGGGCTATATCCCGGGGCTGAACCCACGCCATAAAGCTGCTCTTCATATGCCTCATGGTCTTGGTAATACCCATCGTAGTACATTTCCTCGTCATCATGCCTGACATGCGCGATGCGGGCCCTAGCAACATGGACAGTGTGAGCCTTTTCATGACTGCTAGGAGCTTTGTGCTCATAGTCGTGGGGCTTGGGTGCCGTGTAGTTTGCGTATGGCGCCCCCTCTAGCTTCGAAACTGGCTTGTGGTCTACCGAATGGGAGTCAGTATGCTCGATAGCTCCGTGGTGCTCTGCCTTGTGTTCAGGCTTGTACTCTGGCTTGTGCTCAACTGGCTTGTATTCGGGCTTGTACTCGGGCTTGTAGTCGGGCTTGTAGTCGGGCTTGTACTCGGGCTTGTACTCGGGCTTGTACTCGGGCTTGTACTCGGGCTTGTACTCGGGCTTGTACTCGGGTGCCGGCTTGTACTCTTGTGTAGGTTCAGGCTTGTATTCTGGTTTTGGTTCGGGTTTGTACTCGGGCTTGTATTCGGGCTTGTACTCAGGAGTCGGCTCAGGCTTATACTCTGGCTTGTGCTCAGTGGGCTTGTATTCGGGTTTGTATTCGGGCTTGTACTCTGGCTCAGGCGTTGGCCATGGCTTGTGCTCGGCTGGCTTGTATTCAGGCTTGTACTCCGGTTTATACTCAGTCTGTTTAACCTCAGCCTTCAGCTGGGGCTTATATTCAGGTCTGTATTCAGCTGCAGGCTTGTATTCTGGCTTGTACTCGGCGGACTTGTACTCTGGCTTGTATTCGGGCTTGTATTCAGGCTTGTACTCGGGCTTGTACTCCTCCTTTGGTTTGTATTCGGGCTTGTATTCGGGCTTGTACTCGGGCTTGTACTCCTCCTTTGGTTTGTACTCGGGCT